>ENA-UPXB01000086-UPXB01000086.1-human-gut-metagenome-genome-assembly--contig:-NODE-86-length-68717-cov-8.566536_pt1 | contig 68717 bp, 68 predicted proteins | sample MGYA00250055_ERZ773386 | MGnify/ENA primary metagenome ERZ773386 (study PRJEB29103, sample SAMN06111974) | human gut metagenome | biome: human gut; feature: ankylosing spondylitis patient; material... | reverse complement strand
GCATCTGCCATCTTGTCATCGATATCACGTGCATGCGGGATACCTTTTGCAATATCAGCGGCATGGGCTGCAATCTTAGAAGCAATGATTCCCTGTTTGGTATCTTCTACGTTTGGAAGAGCAAGGTGTTCTGCCGGTGTAACGTAGCAAAGGAAAGCAGCTCCGCTCATAGCGGCAACAGCTCCACCGATGGCAGCTGTGATATGGTCATATCCAGGAGCGATATCAGTAACAAGAGGTCCAAGTACATAGAACGGTGCGCCCATGCAGATACTCTGCTGTACTTTCATGTTGGCAGCAACCTGATCCAGCGGCACATGTCCAGGTCCTTCTACCATAACCTGTACATTATGATCCCATGCACGTTTGGTCAGTTCTCCGAGTCGGACAAGTTCTTCAATCTGGCATACATCTGTTGCGTCGGCAAGACATCCCGGACGGCAGGCATCACCAAGAGAAATAGTTACGTCGTATTCTTCGCAGATGTCGAGGATTTCATCGTAATGTTCATAGAATGGGTTTTCTTCTCCGGTCATGCACATCCATGCAAAGACAAGACTTCCACCACGGCTTACGATGTTCATTTTACGTTTATGTTTTTTGATCTGTTCGATGGTTTTTCTTGTGATTCCACAGTGAAGTGTGACGAAGTCCACGCCATCCTCAGCATGAAGGCGGAGCGCGGCACTTTCTATGTATCTTATGCGTACAGACGCATAAGGACAGAAAAACGCCCAGACAACAAAAAACGACTATCTGGGCGCAAAAAGTGAGATATTCAGTTAAATTATGACTATTTTCGCATTGACTGGTAGACACATTCTGTTGAATAGTTTGAATTTTTTTAACGATGTAATTGGTTTACAGTCAATGTATTTCATGGCGGTTTGCTCCTAATCCGCCACGCTATCCCGCAAAAGTTCTTTCATGCAGAAAAAAGCGGCGGACTTGAAATGTACTTCAAAACCGCCGCCATTTTACAGGCACACAAAGTCACCTGCCCTGCAACGGTTTTTTCTTTTCCCGTTGAACGGGCAGGAGAATAGAGCTATTAAATTTATTTCTTTTCCTGTGCTACAGCCTCCTTCAGTCTCGCAAAACTTGTTTCGCTGATGACATGCTCCAGCCTGCAGGCGTCGGCTTCTGCAATATCATAGGGAACGCCTGCGGATATAAGCTGCTCTGTAAAGAAACAATGGCGCTCATAGATGGTTGCAGCCACTTCCCGTCCAATATCCGTCAAATGCAAATAATGTTCTTCGTCCATTATCAGGAAACCGCCCTCGCGCAAAATTCCTACCGCATGGCACACACTGGGTTTTGATACATTCATGTGCCGGGCCACATCGACGGAACGCACCATGCCTTGTTTCTTTTGGAGTATCAAGATGGCCTCCAAATAGTCCTCCCCGGACGCATGAAGTTTCAAACTTTCACCTCTTTCTGTTCGACAGATTAAAAAATTCTACCAGCTTTTGTTCTGTTTGAGTATTCCAACCATCATGCCAGCATATTGTTCCTTTTTCGATGAAAACAAAATAATCACAACATTTTTCAATCAATTCCGGGTCATGAGTAATAATAAAAAGTGTTTTTCCCATCTGCTGTAATTTTTCCAATACTTTTGCAACTTCTTCCATGTGCCGAAAGTCTAATCCGCTGGTCGGTTCATCAAAGACCATAATCTCACGCTCGGACGCTATGGCACTGGCTATTGCTACTCGTTGCTGCTGGCCACCAGATAGGGACATTGGATGTCGTTCACAGAAAGGCAGCAAATTTAGCTCGGATAAAATTTCTTCTGCCATCGGGCGATTTTTTTCTTCGTCACCCTCCATACTTAAAAGAACTTCATCCAGCACATCTTCCGTAAAAAGTTGGTGGCTTGGATTTTGCATGACCATATAGCATTGATTAAGACGTTTTTTTGCAGAATAAGCATTCTCATTTATTGTAACTGTTCCAAATGCTTTTTTCTCCAATCCGCACAAGCAACGGGCAAATGTGGTTTTACCTGCTCCATTATTCCCAACAACACCTACAATACTGCCTTTAGGGATTTCAAGCCGGTCAATCCGTAATGCCAAATGCTTGTCGTATGCAAAACGAAAATCGGATAATATGATCTTCTGCTCGTTCTCTAATGCAGAGTTATGATGTTTTTGAAATGTTATAGGGTAGAGAGCGCGAAGTCCCATACGGGAAATCTCGGCGGCTGGGATATGACGGAAACTTTCTATGTACATATCCTTTATGATTTGTCCGTCTTTCATATACAGAACGCGATCAGCCAAATTCATTAGATAACTTAGCCGATGTTCTGCAATCAAAATTGTTTTTCCTTGCTTTTTCCAGAGTGCAATAACTTCTGCAAGATCGCGAATAGCTTTTATATCCAAATTTGAAGATGGCTCATCTAAAACAAAAATATCCGGCTCTATCATGGCCGCTGACGCGCAAGCAATTTTTTGTTTCTCTCCACCTGACAACGCAAAGATACTTCTGTTCATCAGCGGCTCAATATGTAACTCTGTTACCCTTTTTCCCATGCGGGCAATAATTTCTTTTTCTGGTATTCCTAAATTTTCACATCCGAAAGCCAGTTCAGAGTTTGTGTCAACGGCAAAAAACTGGCTCCGCGGATTTTGGAATACAGAGCCTACCAAAGAAGCCATTTCATACAGCGGTTTTTCTGTAACGCTTTTACCATCAATGAAAATATCGCCTTCCAGCCTCCCATCATAGTAGTTCGGTATAAGGCCGTTCATCAGTCTGGTCAATGTAGTTTTTCCGCAGCCTGATTCCCCGCAAATCAAAACAACCTGTCCATCTGGAATCTTAAAGCTGATATGATTGAGTTGACCGGCATGATCACCGCTGTCGTAGGCGAAAGAAACATTCTGAAACTCTATCATGCCAGTACCTCCAACAAACCTAATTTCCGCAGAATATTCAGGACAAATAATATAATACAGAACACAATCAAAACAATATCTATTGCCCTAAATCCAATGTTGCAGATATTTGTGCGACGTACCGGAGAGCCCAGTCCACGAGTTAAAGCTGCTGCGGATAATTCCTCGCCAATTTTTATAGAGCAGATCATCATCGGGACAAACCTGTATTCCAACATTTTACCAGTTTTCTTACCGCCAAAGCGAATGCCTCGCATTCGCATAGCGTCACCGATTGCATGATATTCCTCACCCACCGTAGGAAAGAAACGGAACATCACAGATAGTGGAATAATCAACTTTTCCGTTAAATGGATACGCTGCATAGCAGCTACAAGTTCGCTGACAGTTGTTGTACGAACTGTGTAATATCCCATTGCCAGTCCTGGCAGTACACGAGAGATAAAGCCACACAAAAAGAGCAGAATAAAATTTGTAGCTCCGGTGGTCGCTGGCACAATAAACTGTTCCCCCAGATAGCAGATAACGTAAACAATCAGACAACTGAGAGCAGCTTTCTTTCTTCCAAAACAAAAAAGTAACAGGATCGGGATGGCGGTCAATAACGGCTTTGTGACTAATGCAAGGCCGCCACCCTCACCGCCGAGAACAAGAAAACATATGGTAATCAGCACAATCAATTTTGTACGCGGATCAAGAGCAACTCCCTTTGATTTTTTTGAAGCACTCAACAATTCCCATGCCATTATGCAATTCCTGCCTTTTTGAAGTGCTTCTTCAACAGACCTTTTCCAATCAGCCCACCTACAAGCCCACTGATAAAGCAAACAATTAACAGCACAAATCCCATCCAATTTGGCAAGTATGTTTGAATCGTATCGGCCCATGCTTGCCCATAACTTTCAACAGCATGCTGAAAATAAGCCTCTCTGGTTACAAATACAGCCATATAGTTTCCTATATACCAAAGGCTAAATACACCATTTGTCACGATACTCATTTTTGCGCTGGTGTATTTTCCGGCTTTCCAAACAAGATCGGCTAAAAGTCCAGCTATTACTCCAGTAATCAAGCTCCAGTATCCCATTCCAGTTAAAAGCATAACAAGGCCCATCAAAATTCCCATAATCGTAATCATGCCGAATTTTTTTGTTTTCGTCAAAAAGAGCATAAAGGGAATGCCTCCGACAATAGGGCAGATAATTGTCATTAAAGGATACATGACAGGAATTAAGCTCAAAAAGGCAAGCGCACATGTGATAACAAGATAAATCGCCGCATAAATCCCGATATTAACCAAATCTTTGGCTCCAATTCGATTCGTATTTTTGTTCATAATAGTTTTTCCTCCTATAATTATTTTTTTAGCGTCCATGATTGACTATGTTGTTGTAATTCTACAAGATGGCGATACAGACCATCTTCTTTTATGAGATCGGAAGGTGCCCCCTGTTGGACAACTTTTCCCTGTTCCAAAACGACAACCTTATCAGCTCCAGCAACAGTACGCATACGATGTGCAATTACAAGAACTGTTTTTCCTTTTGTTAGCTGAGTAATCGCATTCTGCACAGAGGTTTCATTCTCCACATCAAGAGAAGCGGTTGCCTCATCAAGCAGAATAACAGGGGCGTCTTTCAACAATGCTCTTGCAATCGAAATCCGTTGGCGTTCACCGCCAGACAGGGTAGAGCCATTTTCTCCGATCATTGTTTGATACCCTTCCGGGAAACGTGATATAAACTCGTCACAACAGGCTGCCTTTGCAACAGCAATGACTTCATCATCGGTGGCATTTCTCCGGCCAACGCGGATATTCTCCATGATTGTATCGCTAAACAGAACCACATCCTGAAAGACAATCGAATAATTGGAAAGCAATGTTTCCGGGTCAACCGTCTTGACATTGACACCGCCGAATCTGATTTCTCCGCCGGTTACATCCCAAAAACGAGCTGCGAGTTTCACTGCGGTACTTTTCCCGCTGCCAGATGGGCCGACTAAGGCTGTTACTTCTCCTTGCTTTGCTGTGAAACTCGCGTTTTTTAGAACACTCTCTCCGTCGTGATAAGAAAAAGAAACATGGTCAAAAGTAATATCGCACCCCTTGTTCACATAGTTATTTGCTCCAGATAATTCTGGCTGGCTTTCCATTTCCTTCATGCGTTTAATCTGAAGGTTCGCATTGAAAATTTCAGACAGTTGTGTCATCACACCACTAATTGGTTCATATACCCTTGAAGCCGCCAGCAAAAATAATAAGTAAGTAAACAAGTCTGTACTGCCACCAATCAACAAAGTGGTTCCCACCAAAATAACAAGGGGTAGACCGAGCCGTAAAAGCATTTGTGCCGAAGTGAGCAAAGTACCAGAAGTCAGTTCAACTTTGACGGACGCATTGACCACAGCCTGCAATTTTCCGTCAAGCTCTGTTAAGTATTTTTCTGTTTGATTGCAGGTTTTAAGATCCGCAATATTGTCGAGAAACTCCTGAATACCATCGGCGGCAGTAAGTCTTGCCTCCATCCGTCTTGCCCCCATCTTGTCCTGTAGCTTCTTGCTGCCTACAATCAATAGCAACGCCACAGGCGCGACACAAAACAGGGCTAATGCCATACGCCAGTCCATAGCAAACAACCCAGTCATAATAAGGATAATACTGATAATGGAACCGATCATCTTCGGTATGGCACCAGAAAAAGTCCGTTCTAACTCATTGCAGTCACTCATCATGGAAGTTGTCATTTCCGCAAGGTCATGTTCTCCAAAATAGGACAAAGGAAGTTTCCGTAATTTTTCTGCCAGTGTGATACGCCGTGTGGCACTTTCCTCATAGGCTGCGATATAGGTACAACGATATTCCATAAAATTTGCAAGAAAGATGACAACCACACTGGCCACGGCAAGTCCAGTATAAAGCCAAATATTAGGAATTTGAGCAGTTTCGCCTAAAAGGGGTCTGCATACTTCTCGCAATAACATTAGGCATAGCCCCATTGGTACAAACAAACTTAAACTCGAAAACGCAGAAGCAGCGCCACCTTTTTTCAAATCCGCTACTCCTTTATCGCTAAGGGCAAACAATCGTTTAAGCATTAACCGTAACCTCCTTTCCTAAATTCCATGTAACGGATTGCTGATACTCCTGCCACATCTTTGCATAAACGCCATTTAAGGCCAGTAATTCTTCATGTGTTCCCATTTCTGAGATTTTTCCATCAGCCATAACAAGGATACAGTCTGCATTTTGAATTGTAGTCAGGCGGTGGGCAATCATCAAAACGGTTTTTCCATTCATTAAGCTCTCAAATGCCTTTTGTATCTGGTATTCATTCTCGGCGTCTGCAAAGGAAGTAGCCTCGTCTAAAATAACAATCGGTGCATTTTTTAAGATAGCCCTTGCCAAAGCCAACCTCTGTACTTCGCCGCCAGAAAGATAAACGCCTTCTGTTCCAATGACAGTATGAATACCTTGTGGAAATTTTCGGATTATATCATCACATCTGGCTTGATGAAGCGCCGTCAGGACTTCCTCCTCTGTTGCAGTAGAACGGGCCATACGCACATTCTCTAAAATGCTGGTCTTAAACAGCCGGGTCGTTTGAAGTACAAATGCAGTTTGTTCAGAAAGACATTCATCTGAAATATCCCGAACATCTACACCTCCTATTTTGATACTTCCCTCATCCACATCATAAAACCGTGGAATAAGACTTGCTGCTGTCGTTTTCCCAGAGCCAGACGCGCCTACAAGTGCATAGGTTTTACCGGCTGGAAGTTCAAACGACAAGTCATTTAATGCTGGCGTTTGTGTTCCTGGATAGGTAAATGTAACATGAGAAAAAGTAATACTATTTCCATTGGGAATCGCCGGTTGATCTGCCTTTACCAACGGCTTTTCACCTAACAGAGTATCAATCCTTTTTACTGCTTCCTCTGCCGAGATTTTATAAGATGATATATACATGATTTTGTTAATCATTCCTGCACAGGCCGGCGTAAATAGAATATAAAAGAGCCAGTCAATCAGAAATCCTCGATAATCTGCGGCCCCGGAAAGGAATAACAGACCAAAAGGAATTAAAAGTAGGAAAGACGCATTGACCAGCGTATAAAAAATACTCATGGGCCACTCGCAAACAAGAGCAAAGGCTGTAATGTTTTCTTTGTAGTTCAAGATAGAACGGTAAAAACTTTTGAATGAGTAAATAGTTTGCTGAAATACTTTTACAACGGGAATTCCCCGTACATATTCAACCGCTTCGCGGTTCATTGTTTCTCCGGCGTCCTGTACCTGCTTGATATACTTCGGGGCAGTAGTACCCATGACAGCTCCCTGGACAACAAAGCCCAAAGCCAAAGGAATTAAACTAAGCAACCCTAAACGCCAATCGAAAATAAACAGAAAGGCTAAAATAATAAATGGCGTAATAAAAGCACTAACTAAATCCGGCAACTGATGTGCAATAAACGCTTCTGTGGAGTCTGAGTTTTCATCAATTATTTTACGGATTTTACCACTACCCTGCACACTAAAAAATCCCAGTGGCAATGTTGTTAAACGTTTCAGAACGGCCATTTTCATATTCTTCGCAATACGAAAAGCAGCCAAATGAGAACAGAGCAGTGCTATGTAGTAGAGCAAAAAGCCACCTGCCGCAAATCCTACAGCAAGCCATGCGTATTGCATAAGTGCTGATATTGAAACTTGGTCGAGATCAGGCAAAGCTGTAAATATTTCTTTTGCTACAAACCATAACCAAATGAACGGACATAGTGAAAGAACCGTACTGATTGCAGACAGAACGCAGGAAAGAACAACTAAGTATTTCCTTGCTCCGGCAAACTGCAACAGGCGTGATATTCCACTTGCCTGTTTTTTTTGTGTCATAGACGGACACCCCTTTCCAAATGCAATTTGCATTTTTTCTTTGCTTATGTTATACTTTTGGTTAGATGTCGCTAACCGACTTCTACAATAGCGTTTTTTAGTACTCCGGTCAATGCAATCGGCAGTCGTTGTGCTGACAGCCGAAAAGTTTGTGCCAGAATCCGAAAAAAAAGGGGGGTTACTCGTGGAAAACATAATAGAGCAGATATTTGAGCCACAATTCAGGCAAATATCTCTACATCCTGTTTCTGGCACTGCTCAGATTAAAGGCAGCGGCATTACTTATCGTCCTGCACCAGATGTGGGGGATGGATATTATTGGGTTCAACCCATTCGTGACTTATGTGCGGTAACGATAGTTGATTTAACTTTTAAGAAAGAGATAGAGCTAAATTATGAACATCCCTCTTTTCTTGCGGTAGGCAATTATGCACCACCAGTAGTACCGCATTTTCAAGAGAATACAGCCGCTTCTTATTCTACACAGTGTGCAAAGACGAAAAATCATCTGATTGGTTATATCAATGACGCTTCAAGGTTTCGCGCGGGAATATCTGCGGGTGGAGCAATGCGTTGTGTATCCGTAACAATGTTACCGAGATATTTTCGTTCTTTCCTCCCCAAATATTTTTCGGTAGACCAGCAGGAACTTGTTTATTCCGTTGAAGGATTAGCTGATATGGTGACAATGCCAGAGCTTGAATATCTATTCGCTCAAATCTGCCGTATCAATCCCTCTGTCAAAAGTGGTAATCTTTATTTTGAGAGCAAGGTGCTGGAACTGCTTTCATTGATACAGATACAACAGGAACGTCAAAAAGAATTTCCTGATATATCGGCATTGGATGAAGATACTGTTGCCATGATACATCGTGTAGCTGCCTTTTTACAAAATCACTGTGAACAGCACTTTACGCTTGAAACATTAGGAAAAATTTTTTATACCAATAAGAATAAACTATCCTATCTTTTTCGCTTGGTTTATAACGAAAGTATTCCTGGCTATATTCAGAAAATGCGTTTAGAAAAAGCGAAGAAGCAACTGGAATATCCAGGTATCAGTATTTATGAAATAGCTCATTCCATAGGTTTCAAAAATCAGGGGAGTTTTTCAGATTGGTTTAGAAAAGAAGCCGGTTTTTCTCCTTCTGAATATCGTAACAAAGTCAATAGATGGGATTGATAAATAAAAGGCTGAAATACAAGTATAGATAACTGCTTGTGTTTCAGCCTTTAACCTATGTTAAGTATATATCAATTCATCTGCAATGATCTCCTCCACCTGTGCTTTCAGGGTATTCATCAGCCCTACCCACCGCATAGGCTCTCTGGCTTTCAATTTCTCGGTCACATCTGCCGCCTCCATCATGCGGGGCAGCATGGCGTCCATACGCTCCCTTGCCTGCCTGTCCACATCGGCAAGATAACTGTTCAGCCTGCCGCTTGTGAGAAATGTTATGTAGGTGGCTCTGCGGTATTCCTTCAGATACCGTAAATGCCGCTGTCCCCATATCCCTATGGGCTGTTCTTTTTCGGCTGGTAAGGTAAGGCAGGGGAGAAGATAGTCTCCCCGCTGTTCATATGTACCGCCCATTTTTTCAAAGATGGATTTTTTCATTGTCGTTCCCTCCGTTATCGTATTTTTACTTTTTTCGTCTTTGCGTACATGACTTTCATCAGCAGTTCGTCCACACAGTCTGTATATCTTCCTCCGGCAATCAGCCTGTTGCGAAACCCAATCAACGCATGGACAACAAGCTGCCTTTCTTCCTCGCTAAGATACAAGTGATACTTCTTCATTGCGTCTCCTTTCCTCTGGCTGACGGATATGTTCTTTTTTCGGGTGTTTCAGCACCTTTGCGGCAAATATCCGTTCCCCTATGTAACCGCCGAAGCGGTAACAGATTTTAATCATCTGTTCTGCCCCGGCATTGGTTTCCCTGCGGTCATAGACCTCGATCCGTTCCACAAGGAGATTGAGATTTTCAGCAGTAAGTTCCTGTATCCCCACATACTGCGCCATCAGTTCCGCCCACCTGACAGCATTCTCCTGATTGTCCTTTACCTCCTGCATGGCGGCTTCTAAAGCCTGTATCTGCCCTAAAAGCTGTTCCTGCTCGTTCTGGTACTTCTCCATTAGGCGGTGGAAGTTCTCATTGGAGATACGCCCCGATACGCTGTCCTCATACAGACGATCAAACAGCCTCGTCACTTCCTCGTACCGTTTCTTTGCTGTTTTCAATCTGTCGGCGTTGCTTTTTCCCTTGTTTCCCTCTGATTTAGCGTTCATCTTTACCGCCAGAGCCACCGCTTTTCCCCTGTCCTCATAGGCAAGGCGGGCATGATACTGAATATCCACCAGCACCGCCTTATATAAATCGTCATAGAAAATACGGTGGTCTGTGCAGGCTTTCGTATCGTGGGCGTAAGCGGTACACACATAAATCCTGTGCCTTTTTCCCGTCCAGTAACGCAGGCCCAACGCCTTTCCGCAGGCTCCGCACTTTACAAGACCTGCAAAGGGGGATACAAAGTTATCGGTCGTATCCCTCCGGCGGTTCAAAATCTTTTCATTCGCCCCGTCAAACACCTCCTGCGTCACAAGGGGCGTGTGGGTATTTTCTACGACGATCCATTCCTCTTTCGGCACTTTTTTATAAGCGTTGACTTTAAAGATACTCTCGGTCTTGCACATGACGCAGTGCCCTAAATACAGGGGATTTGAAATAATGTTCCGTATGACGGTATGTGACCACTCATACTTGTTCTCTGGATTTTCAAACCGCTTGGAGTAGTCCTTTTCGCCCCAGCTGTGCAGCCACCATGACGGGCAGGGCACTTGCTCCCTGCGGAACACAGCAGCGATTTTATGCGCTCCCATGCCTGCGTTGGCAAGTTCAAAGATCCGTTTTACAATCCACGCTGTTTCCGTATCCATCACCAGCCGGTTGTGGTTATACGGGGATTTGCGGTAGCCGATGGGGTTAAAGGCAGAACGGTACAGCCCCGCCTTTGCCCTTGCGCGGATAGAGGAACGGACTTTTCTGGAGTTATCCCTGCTGTAAAACTCGTTCATCACATTTTTCAGAGCCGCTATATCGTTGTTCTTGTTCGCAGTATCCACACCGTCGTTGACCGCGATATACCGCACGTTCTTCATCGGGAAGTAAATCTCTGTGAAATGCCCCACCTTCAGATGGTCGCGCCCCAAACGGGATAAATCCTTTGTAATCACCACATCAATCTTTCCCACCTCGATGTCATCGAGCATACGGTTAAAACTGGGGCGGTCAAAATTCAGGCCGCTGTAACCGTCGTCCACATAGATTTCCGCCACCAGAAAGCCATGCTCCTTTGCATACTGTGTCAGCAGGGTTTTCTGCGTCTTAATGCTTTCGCTGTCCCCCTGAAGCATATCGTCTTTGGATAAGCGGCAGTACAAAGCTGCTCTTAATACCGCCATTTAAATCGCCTCCTTTGTTTGGTTTCTGCCCTCATTGTATTGCGGTTGCTTTATAATCTCAAAGGTACGGACAGAACAGGTTCCTTTCTGCACCTCGCGGACTAACAGGGAAACAAAACATTCCCGCATATCCGCGCCGCCTGTATAAACTGCCTGCACAATGATTTTCGGACGCTCCATCGTCTTTGACATAGACGTATCCTCCCTTCAAAATTTCAATCTTCCAGTTCCTTTTTCAGAGCCGCCAGAAGGCTTTTCGCCTCCGCCTTTGTCAGCGTAATACCCTTGCCACATTTCTCCCGTTTGGGTGAGAAGCTGCGGATGTCATATTTCGGCCCGTTCCCGTTCCATGCAATCAGATTAAGTTCTTTGGTATAGCCGCTGTCGCTTGTGGAGAGGACAGCGATTTCCTTTACGATTTCAAATTGAATGTCTTTCATCAAACCTCTTTCCTTTCTTTACTTTCTCAAAAAGAAGATCAGCGGCTGTCGCGGTTTCGTTTCCTCTGCAATTCACGCTCCAGAAGGCGGAGAATCGTATCCACCATCTGTTTGGGCGTAGCGTCTCTGGGAAAATATTTCCGCAGCTTCTCCATGCCGATCTTCACCGTTTCCTTTTGGTTTGCCTTTTCCTCGGTCATAATGGCAAAGATGGCATCCATATCCAGCCGCCCACTCTGGCTCAACTTTTTCATGCGCTGCGCCTGCGAAAGAGAGGGGGTAGCGTCCTCACTCTCCATCGTAATCCGCAGGTTTTCCTGCTCGTCCTTTGTTAAAAAGGACAGTTCCACCGCAGGGGTAAGGGCAATCTGCCCCTCGTCCACCATCTGCAACATCGGCGGGATCAGTTCTGTCAGGCGGATAAATCGCTGTACGGTGGTTTTTCCTACACCAAACCCCTGCGCTATATTTTCATCTGTCCGCAACTTCGTCCCAACTTGGGACGAAGTTAAATCTGTGCGAAACCCCTGCCTTTTCATCGCCTCCAGCTTCATCTTGTAAGCGAAAGCCCTCTCGCTTGGCAGGATATTTTCCCTCTGGATATTGCTGTCCACAAGCGTGATAATCGCCCGGTCACGATCTAAAGGCAAAACAAAAGCAGGGATGGTTTCTATCCCTGCAAGCTGTGAAGCGCGGACACGCCGCTGTCCTGCGATGACCTCGTATCCGTTCCCGTCCTCCTTCGGGCGGGTGATGATAGGCGTTACTACGCCAAACTCTTTGATACTCTCTGCCAGTTCCGCAAGCTGCCCGTCCTCTGCTACATGAAACGGGTTATCGGGAAACGGGTGTAAATCTGCAATCTTCAATACCGTAAAATCCTGTTTTTTCAATGGCTTTCCTACCTTTCTCTTGACCTGTTTTTGTGCTGCCTCTGTAATTCCTCCAACACTTCGGGCGGGATTTTCCTAAGCAGGCGTTCCAACTGCTGGTTGGTGCGCTGCAATTCAAAAATCCTTTGGTTGGCTTTTCGTACCTTTTGTTCTTCCTCATATTTCGCCTCTTGGAGCCGCCCTGCATAATCCTCCTGACGGTCTATTTTTTCTTTGAGGCTGTCGATATAGGCGCTCTGTTTCCCGATCTCCCTTGAAAACCTCTCCGCCTCTGGCAGCCATGCAGAGAGCAGGGTGAGCGCCTTATCCCGCTTTTTCCCCGCATTAAAGACGTTGATGTCCGACAAGGCTTTGACGATTTCCTCATACTGTTTGTCAAGCCGCCCGCCCAATTTAAAGAGCCATGACGGGATATGCTTTCTCCCCGTAATCATAGAGGTCTGCCCCCGTTCCAGTTCCTTCCATCGCGATGACATTCGCTCATGGTAGGCGGTCTGCCACTCGGAAAGTTTCTTCTGGTTGCCCAAAAAGGCTTTCGCGGACAGCTTCCCCTCTGGTGTAATCGGCACAAAACAGAGGTGCATATGGGGTGTTTTCTCGTCCATATGGACGATGGCGGAGAGGATATTCCCTTTTCCCACACGTTCCGCGATAAAATCCAGCGCCCTTGTAAAATAGGCTTTCTGTTCCTCCGGCGGTAAGCGGTTCATAAATTCGGGAGAAGCGGTGATAAGGGTTTCCACCATCATCACACTGTCACGCCGCACCTTGCAGCCTGCCTCCTGTACCATACGGTTAATCTCCTTTTTGTAAGTGTAGCGCGGCGGCTGGATGAGATGATAATTGTACTTGGAGCGTTCCAGGGCAATATCGGGATTGCTTTTATACGCTTCTTTCTTCCGTTCATTGTGGCGTTCACAGGCAGCCACGGAGCCTGCCTTGCGTTTCTGAAAACGCAGAATTGCATAGGGCAAAACATTGACCTCCTTCTTTCTTTTTTCGGCGGGTGTTCTTTGGGCGGTGACGGTGGTGACAGTGATGACGGTGTTTTGGGGATACCCCCCCTAAAACTGTATGGCACTGTCACCGTCACCGCCTTTTCCGCAGCCGCAGGCGGCGGGAAAGCAGGGCGCAAGCCCTGCAAAAAGGGAGTCCAGAGGGAACGTCTGGCACACTGCCTTGCTTGCAAGGTGTAGTGTGTTACACCCTGTAAACGCAGGTCGGAAAAACCGGGGGCGGTTTTTCTGACCGCAGGGGTGGCTTGATGCGCCGAAAGAGGCGGGAAAAGCCCACGCCTGCACGCCGCGTTTGCGGGGTGTTCTCCCGAAGGGTGACAGGGGCGGGGGTATCCCAAACCTGCTGTCACCACCGTCACCCCTGTCACCCGCAGGGCAGGACTGGCCTGTTTCACTCTGCCGCAGCGTCAATGACAGACGCAGAGGGTGTTCCACTCCCACCGTCACCCGCCTGCCTGATGAGCGCAATCAGCCTGCCCTCTTTCTTCCTGCGGTACTCATAACGGATATGATGGTCTGTAAGAAACGGGGTGCGGTACTCGTTGAGCCACTTGGTAATGACCGTAGGCGGCGTGTCTGTTTCCTCCATCGCCTCCAGAAGTTCCGTGGCTGTGCCGCACCAGTTCTCTTTCTCCTGCATAAATGCCACCAGCCGAAAAAGAACAGGCGGTATGCTTTCCCTTGCAAGCTGTTCCTGCCCTTTTCGCTCCACCAGCTCCCAACTGCACGCACAGAAGCGCAGGACAAACTCCTGATACTCGATGTCCCTGCCCACACAGTAGAGCCTTGCTGTATCGGAAGCCCTCGTTTCCTTTTCCAAAACAAAGGTCGCGTCTGCGCTCCCTGTCAGCCCTGTTGTTCCCGATACCTTGTTGAACACATCGCTGTCGTTCTGTTTGCGGATATGGTGGACAACGATGACCGCAAGGGAATGTCGGTCCGCAAACTCCTTAATCTGGGAAATGTCCCCGTAATCGCTGGCATAGGCGTTGTCCTTTGAGGCGGTGCGCACCTTCTGCAAGGTATCAATCACAATGAGCCTGCTGTCGGGGTACTCCTTCAGATAGTCCTCCAACTGCACGATCAGCCCCTCCGTCAGCTTGCAGCTTGCCACCGCAAAGTGCAGGCGGCTGTCCGCCTCGTCCGTCAATCGGAAAAGCCTGTCCTGTATGCGGAAAAAGGTGTCCTCTAAACATAGGTACAGCACATCGCCTTCCCTTGTTTCCATTTCCCAGAAGGGCAGCCCCGCCGACACGCATAAGCAGAGTTTCAGCATAAGCCAGCTTTTGCCGATTTTCTGTGAGCCGCAAAAAAGAATCAGCCCCGTGGGGAGCAGACCGTCTACTACAAATCGGGGCTTGTCAAGCGGCTGATAGAGCAGGGTGTCTGCGTCCACCATGTTCAGCTTCTGCATGGGCGTCCTCCTTTCTCTTTCGTCTGGTTTTCTTTCTGTCCATAAGCACTTGACCTCCTTAAAATTTTTATATCCCTGCCGTAAGGACGGGGATATGTAGGCACAGCCATTCCATACGGTTCCGCGCTTTCCCAAAGCGGCGTTGTCACTGCCTCTGCTGTGCATGAATGAAACAGAGGGCGCACTCGTATCATGGCGCACTGTCCTCTGCGGCAGGTATCCCTCCGGCGGCTGCTGTGAAGTTTTCAAGGTACAAAAAAGGCGGGAGATTTTACCCTCTCGCCTCGTAGCCTTTCAGGACAGCCGGTTTTGGACGCTGTGTTCGGATTTTTTGAAAAAGAAAAGCACCTGCATATATCCGTTTCTTTTTTGGATAGTTACAAGTGCTTTAGCCGCTAATCGGTATTCAGTTATATGTGTTCTCTAATGGAAGTTCGCCTCCTTTTAATATCCTCTGGAGACGAATGGAGGATGAAAATCTACCCTATTGTATAGAAAACGGCATCTCAGTAATTCCCTATTCGCCTATTGCCCAAGGCTTACTCAGCGGAAAATTCAGTATCGATTCGGTTTTTCCAGACAACGATATTCGCAGCAACACTCCCTTATTTTTGCCTGAAAACAGAATCAAAGCCTTGGAGCTTATTGAAAAGCTCCGGCCTATTGCTGAAAAATACAGAAAAACCTTGGCTCAATTAGCCATTAAATGGGTGATGCAATTTCCTGGAATCACCGCACCCATCGTAGGTGGACGTACCGATAAACAGGTTTTAGAAAATGTTGGCGCCTGTGGCTGGAAAATGGAACAATCTGATTTTGAAAAAATAAATACTTTAAGCAAAGACTTTTGGAGACAAATGCCTCATTACAATCACTTTTTTGATACTGCTGTCATTGAGCAGAAATAATCCGTGTTGCTATAAAATTAAAAAAGCCGGTGTACTGCTTTAAGGATAAAGCAGTACACCGGCTTTTTTTGATTTATTTCACTCAATTTTACTCAGCCCTAATTGGCGAAAAGCCCTGTAGAATACGCGATCTCATGCCTGACAGCATTGCTTCCAGCGCCCTGTGGAAGAATCATCAAAATCTCTTATTGCACTCTGTAAGCTTAACTAATCTCTCTTAGAATTAGATAAAACGCTGTTAAGCTCTTGATACAAATATGCCACGTCAATAGGTTTGGAAACAAAACCTGTCATTCCCGCGTTCAATGCCGATTCTACATCTTCTTTAAAGGTATTGGCAGTCATCGCTATAATAGGAATTCTTTCAGCATCTGGATGCTTCAACGCCCGTATGGAAGACGCAGCCTCTAGTCCATTCATTTCCGGCATCATAATATCCATCAGGATTACTTGAAAGGTTCCTTCCGGACTATCGCGAAACAATTCCAATGCTTGCTTTCCGTTTTCAGCCCGATAAACCTCCGCCCCTTGCGTCTGTAATAATTCTATAGCGATTTCTGCATTCAGATCATTATCCTCCGCCAGCAATATAGTAACTCCAGTAAAGCTAATCTCTTTTGCGTTTGTTTTAGTCTCAGGCAATTCATGCAGTTCGCCGTTCAGCATAGAAATAGAAAAACTAAACTCGCTTCCTTTCCCCAATTCACTTTTGACCAGTATTTCCCCACCCATCAACTTTATAATATTCCTACTGATTGCTAATCCCAAACCAGTTCCCTGGCATTTGGTCGCGTTAGGTCCAACTTGTTCAAAGCTTCGGAAAATACGCTTTTGATTTTCTTCCGAAATTCCTATCCCTGTATCTATGACTTGAACTAAGACATTGCCCGTCGTTTCAGTAAATGAAGGCTCGGTAACCCGAAGCCATACAGTACCTCCACTTGGTGTAAATTTAAAAGCATTTGATAAAAGATTTAGAATTACCTGCCGTAAACGTACGGTATCTCCGATAAAAACATCATCTTGCAAATTTTTTTCTACCCGGAAGGTTAATTCTCTGCGTTCCGCCTCAGCAGTAAGCATACTTTCTATATCGCATAGCAAAACATTGAGGGAAAATGGATTTTGTTCCAATTCCATTTTTCCGCTTTCGATGCGGCTCATATCCAAGATATCATTGATTAGGCTAAGCAAATAACGCGACGAAGTTTTAATTTTTGTTAGGTTGATTTGCGCTTTTTCTGGCAACGAGGGGATCGTTTCTGTTAAATCCGCCAATCCTACAATGGCGTTCATCGGCGTTCGGATTTCATGGCTCATCCGAGATAAAAAATCACTTTTGGCCTGACTGCCGGCCTCTGCCTTTTCCAGTTCCAGCTTCATTTTTGCGGAATGCAAGCGGGAGCGAAAAATCAACAACAAAGCTACTAGAAAAAATAACGTAAACAATGCCACCAAGGTAATAGCCATCACTGGATTGGCATAAAGAAGGCTGGAAAGAGAGAGCTCCGTCTCTCCCACCGATATTAGATTCAAACTGCTAATAGCTTCCTTTTCTTCCTCTGTTAAATTATTTACCGCTTTATTTAAAATAGAAAACAGCTCCGAATTGATTGGGCTGGACGTGGCAAAGCCTACATCAATATTATCATTGTCCAGGCTTACTTGAACCACATTGGTGAAATTTTGCTGGCGTATAATATTCTCAACATGAGCGGCAAGGCCATAAAAGAAATCAATTTCTCCCCGATTGACAGCCGCCAGGGCGTCAGTAGCGTTTCGATAGTATTTTACCTCTTTCGCAGAAATATTATCAGGCAAATCCCGTCCTTCCAAAACGCCGCCAATCAGTTCCTCATTAGGAAAAGTAATATTTTTATTACGGACTAAAATAGAGGCTACAGAAGCATATGCCTCTGTACAGGCCAGGCCATAACGAGCAGCTTCTTTATCATTTCCTGCGAAAAAGCCCAGCATGTCAGCCTGCTCCTGATTCAACATATTGATTGCGTCAATGTAAGTATCGCAAGTGTAATAGGTAAATTTCAATCCGGAAAATTCCGCCACCTTTTTCAGCATATCTGGTACAAATCCATCGTGATAATCGGCATTGTCCAAGCAGTACATCGGATGCCAATCGCTTGGAACAGCGACTGTTACCGTTCCCTTTTTCTTAATATAATCCAATTCTTCATGATTTAATCCAGCATATCCTGTATCCAGCCCTTGAAAATTCTTCTCGTATACTTTTGCAGCAAAATTTGGATCCGACTCATAAATTTTGCCTAAAGCCATATTCAGTTCTTCTAAAATTTTCCGATTACCCGGCTGAGCTACAATATAATGGGCTTGCGATTCAAACTCAGCGGCGACATAAAAATCAGAAGATTTGCCAGCGTTACTTCCCACCAACAGATCAACTTCCCCGTCCTCTAAAAACCGGTATAGGCTTCCAGTTTTCTGCAAATCCTCGTAGTCATAATATTTTAGTTCACAGTCCAGTTCTTGATATTCCAGCCATTCTTTTAGACGACGGATGCTTTCCTGTGAATTTTCATAAATTCCAATCGTTTTTCCTTGCAAAGTCCCTAAGTCGTAATTTCTGATCGAACGGTCCTCTTTCCTAGCTAACAGCACTAAATGGCTGTAGCCGCTATTATATTCTGGGTAGGCAAAATAATTCTCGAATTCTTCCGAATAGTAAGTACCTCCCATTAGGTCGAATTTTCCCTCTAAAAAATTGTCAACCACAGAATTATTATCCGTATCTATATACTCATATTTCCATCCTGTATACTTAGCGATTTCATTCAGATAATCCACCACCAAGCCATATCGTTCACCGTCCTCATCGGTCATCGTATAGCCTTCAACTTGGGGAAAGGCTACCCGCAAAACAGTTCCGTTCTTTTCCTCAGCCGATACACAAGGGCCCCAGAAGGCAGCCAACAGCCATACCGCCAGCAGAAATCCAGTACAGAATTCTATTTTTCTCCCACTTGCACCCATATGCATTACACCTTTCTTCCTATCAAGGTTTGACGGTTCCATGATCTCAGGCTGATTTCAAAACATATGATATAATGCTTTTAGTGTAGCATACGGTTAGATATTATTCAATTAATATCTAAGATATATTTTGTTTTCACTTTCTAAAGGAAAATAATTATTTATCTATAATTCTGCTAGTTCTTGACAATAACATCCCCCTATCGTTTTTAATCAGCACTTAAAAGATAATTCTATAAATCTGAATTACACATAGGCTTTCCCTTGAAAAACTTAAACTCTTAGACAAGTTAAATAGACTGGGTATCAGATATCTTTCCCAAAGCCTTTTTAAATTGGAACGCAAACAAAACAGCGGTAAAGGTAACCGCAAGGGCATCCGCAATTGGCTCCGCCAGGTATACCGCCATCGTCTGATTGGAAGACCAAACAGCAGGCATAATATAAATTAATGGAATTAAAAGGATAAATTTCCGCATCACAGCGACTATAATGGATTCCTTTGCTCTTCCCAAGGAATTAAAGGTCATTTGACATGCCATCTGTATTCCGAAAAGAAACATAGAAGCCATATAAATACGCAGCGCTGTTTTTGTGAATTCCATCAGCTCAGCGTCTGAGGTAAACATAGCGGCGAATAACTGAGGAAAAATCATGACGAGCCCCCATAATGCCACCGCATATAAAACACTCGTTTTTAACAGCAGCCTAAAAGCTGCCTTTACCCTTCCGACATTTCTCGCTCCGTAATTATAGCTGATAATCGGCTGGGCTCCTTGCCCTAACCCTTGCAGCGGCAGCATGGCGAACTGCATAACGCTTGTCAATATGGTCATTGCGCCCACGGCGATATCTCCGCCATATCTTAACAGCGAGGAATTAAAGCAAACGGAAATCACGCTTTCACTGGCCTGCATAATGAAAACAGACAATCCCAGCGCCAGACAGGGCAGAATGATTTTCGCTTCCAGAAAAAGATTTTTTCTTTTAATTTTTAACATGGTTCTTTTTCCAAATAGAAAGGCCAATACCCAAGCACAGGAAAGAGCTTGAGAAATAATGGTCGCTAATGCGGCCCCTTGTACATCCATGTTGAAGCCAAAAATAAAAATCGGATCTAAAATGATATTCGCCACCGCGCCGATCAGCACGGAGAGCATGCCTGTTTTCGCGAAGCCTTGCGCGGTAATAAATGCGTTCATGCCCAGGGTCAGCTGCACAAACAGTGTACCAATAGCGTAAACATTCATATACCGTACGCTATATTCGATAGTATTTTCACTGGCGCCAAACGCCATAAGAAAATCGCGGTTCCAAATAAGAAGCGCAGCGGTAAGAACTATTGAGATCGCGATCTGCACTATAAAGCAGTTTCCCAAGGTTTTTTCGGCCGAGTCTGTATCCTTTCGTCCCATGAAAATCGAAGCTCTCGGCGCGCCGCCATAAGCCACCAGAGCCGCAAATGCTGAAACGATCATAATCAGAGGCATACAAACTCCTACGCCGGTCAACGCCATAGCTCCAATATCCGAAATGTGGCCGATATAGATACGGTCCACAATATTATAAAGCATATTGATGACCTGAGCTGCCACGGTTGGAAAAGCCAGCTTTAAAAGAAGCCTTCCAATCGGTTCGCGTCCGAGAAAATCTTTATCCTGATTCATAACAAACGATTCCTTTCTATCGCAGTCAAGGTATTATTCAAAATTCTTCTATTAAAGCTTTCGTAAAGGCTTAACTCTTCGGCTGTAAATCCACTAAAGACGATTTCCCAGAATCTTTGCTGAACCTTTTCAATACTATCCAATATAGGTTCAGCATCTGGTAAAAGCTCCAAATGGATGACCCTTCTGTCCTCAACATCCTGATGACGCCGAAGGATAGACTTTTGTATCAGCCCTTCTACCGCTTTTGAAATAGAGCCCTTTGACAGCAGGCGAAGTTCTACCATATCCATAGCGGTATCCTTGCCCGGATTATGCTGCAAAAAACTAATAACATCCGCCTCAATCCCTGTCAACTGGTATTGAATACACACGCCCTTCAGCATTTGCTCATACAGCTTTAAGCTTTTCCGTATTCCCAGCCAAAGATTTGAGTTATCTTTCATATGGCTGTGACAACCCCTTTCTAAACTCAATCCGTTTATAGTAAAACAGTTTTTAAAAAAACAGTTTTTATATAAACTATTATATCCTATTATTTCTCTTTGTCAACAACGGCAGCCACAAAAAAAGCACTGAAAAATGGTAGCTACTCATAAAACAGTATCAACGAAAAACTGAAACAGGGTAGTTGCCATACGGATTGCAACATAAAAACAGACAAGAGGATGTTTGACCTCTTGTCTGTTTTTACGTGTCATACAAACCATATCTTTTATTATTTGAGATCTGCATTCGAAAACATAAGTATCGTATTTAAACCCGATGCAGATTTTAACTCGATTTCACCATACAGGCAAATCGGAAGTTCACGATTATCTTTAAACCGTTTATCCGGTCCACCAGATTTGTTAACATATTTCCAAGTACTACCTACTACACTGGCATCGCCAGGAACTTTCTCACTCTCTATAAATCGTGTGGTGTGTGCAAATGTTTCTATGTCCGAATAATTCAAAGCACCCACTCTGCTTTTCTGCATGATAAAGAGTTTATCAGGGAGAAATACCAGCGTTTCCTTTCCCGCCTTAAATGAAGCCGCAGGGATATTAGATTTAAACGGGAATGGAGCTTTTTTACTTGCTATACAGGCAATTCTCTTTACAGTACTGGAAGCACCACCTGAGTACTTCTTGTCTATTACTTTGCTGGACTGCATGATTCTCCAAACTTTTTCACTGTCTGTAACTTTTAACATAGGGTCCATGTGCCGATTGACTTCTTCTTGTTGGTCGGCATCAATTACATAGTCCAAATCAACCAATCCAGCTGTCTTAACATATACTTTCAAAGCTATAAACGCAATCAAAAATAATATGAATACTGGATTAGCACAGCTGATAAGTAGTGAAATCCAAATGACAATAGTCGAAATCTTGTTTACAGTTAATGTCTTTCTTACAGCAGCAAGAATATCCTCCAGTCCTTCCGATGCCATATTTGTTGCTACGCTATTTACTATTTCCTCAGTATCATATGAATTAGTGTCAGCAGACGGATTGTTCTGTTGGGGATTTACCGGAGAAGTTCTATTCTGATTTTTCTTACCAGTTTCATCTACAAAGGATATACCAGTCCCCGGAATTGATGCTGTTCTGCGAACAGTGCCTTTTGCTGTTTTTGTAACACGATATCCTTTGACACCCCAGCTGTAACCAATGCCGGATTTGCTGATGTTGATTCTAAACCCACCACCCAGGTTAATGCTTTTTCTATACCTAAAGCCCATAGCAACCCCTCCATTGTTTCTTGCACTTTATTATAACAGTTATTGACAACTTGTTCAATTCACTGCTTAATAAATAGTCCTCAGAAGTCGATTAACTCGTAGGGAAAGCTTTTATTTATGCCCCTTGAGTACGGATTGAATCACATCTCTGTATTTCTAAAACCTATACCGCGTGGAACGATAGAACAGCATTTTTGCGCTTCCGAGGGTATGATATTCCCTGCTCTGTTTCCACCCTCTGCACGCCGCATAAATCAAGGCTTTTTGCCCGTCTAAATATCCACGCTGGCATAGCGAATTGTTACGCAGTAGACTGCCATTTTTGAAGATAAAAATATAAAATCCCCATTTTTTTGTTTCGCGCCTACAAAGCCGTATTATACAAGACTTTCTCATTACCTATTGCATAACAATCATCATGGATTGAGGGCGCAAGCGGGTTATCCGTTTGCGCCCTCTTAATTGCCCAACAGTAAAGATGGGAAAAGCCGTCAAGGACGCGAAGCGCGAAGTTTATCCTTGACGGCTTTTTCTGGCTTTGCTACTTGTCATCTGTCAAAGCGGAACTTGGGTAGTGCTTCCATTAAGGACACTTTGAGATAATCTTGAATATCGTCGTTGATACTCCCTTGAAAATAGGACAGATATTTGATGTAGCCGGTATAGGTTTGAATGACGGTGTTCACCGCTTCCGGTTCCCCGGCGGCTGCTGTTACAATCGTTTCATAGGGCAGCAAATTGTACTTCCTATTCTTCATTCTCTAACGCCTCCATTTCTTTTCGCAGCAATCGCAATGCTCTTTTCCGTCTGTGGAAGATTGTACTTCTGCAAACTCCAAACAGCCTTCCGATTTCTGTATCGCTGTAACCGAGGTAGTACCACAAAAGCAGCACTTCCCGCCACTTTTCCGGCAGACGTGAAAGCGCGGCTGCTAACTGTTCGCTTTCCACAATGACCGTTTTCCCGAGAACGGTAAAAACCGTGGGTACATCGTATTTTACGAAATACTCATCTGTTGAAGTAGCAGGCTCAAAATCAAACTCACGAAGATAGTCAAGAGACACTTCAAACTGCTGCTTTTTCCGCAGTTTCTTGTAAACGCCCAGCGCCGCATGATAAAGGACAATCTTACAAAAGGCGTTGAAAGTACGCTCAATATGCTCCCGATACTGCTCACTATTCATCATTTTTCTCACCCCCTTTCTGCCAAAGTGGGAGTGATGACAACAAACGCCCATGCAGCATAAAACCGCATGGGCGTTGGGAACAGGAATTATAAGAGATAACTATATGATTTGTGTGTTCATACTCATAAGCGCAAAATCCCGTATAGGTGCAAAGGCTTTTTTTGACCATAAGTTATGAGAAATAACAATCAACATAATAGATACCTCCAAACAAAATAACAGAGCCGATAACCGCATTTTGCTCTGCGTGTTATCGGCTCTGCGTCTGTGCGTCTGGCTCTTTTCAATATTTACTTGAATTGATCGATATGACCTGACTGGATTGCCGCAATATTACAAGCAATTTTTTCTTCCGACCAATCCCACCAGCGCGTTGTCAATAACGCCGAGATTGTTTCATCGGAAAAGCGTTTTCGGATAGGTTTGGCTGGAACGCCGCCCACAATGGTATAAGGCGGGACATCTTTTGTCACAACAGCCCTTGTGCCAATAATAGCACCGTCCCCTATGGTAACTCCGGCAAAAATTACAGCCTCATATCCAATCCAAACATCACTTCCAATAACAATATCACCTTTGTTGTCCCATGCTTCGGTTATATAACTAACATCAAGCCCCCATTCCTCAAAGAAAATAGGAAATGGATAAGTTGCAAGAGAAGTCATGCTATGGTTGGCGCTGTTAAACAAGAAACGAGCACCGCAAGCGATGGAGCAAAATTTGCCGATAATTAACCTGTCATGGTTAATAGGATAATGGTAAAGAACATTGTTCTTTTGAAAATCAACAGGATCATTTACAAAATCGTTATACATAGTATAATCCCCCACAATAATGCTGGGGTCGGTAATAACATTTTTCAAATATACAGTTTCCCGGTCTTTTGACCGAGGATATATTTTTTGTTTGTCCATCATAATTTGTTGTCCTCCTTAAAAATCAAGTTATTCAACCGAATAACAGATAGTTGTGTATTTTTGACGTTTACTAAAGTTTCCTGTTTGCATTTCGGGCAATACAGCGGAAAATTGATAAGTTCAGTATCTTGGCGCACTTTAAGTCTGGTCTTATTTCCACATACAGGGCATAGCAGCCATACCATTTGCTTCATCAAAGACTTCCCCCCTTGTGGCTTGTTTGAATGAGTGTTTTGCGTTCCCACTTTCTGCTTACAAAATAAAGTAGACCTACAATAGCAGGAAGTACTGGAGAAATTGCCTGCCCATAATAAATGCCGGAGAAACCCATATTAAGCGCAAAAGCCAAGAGCCAACTTACAGGCAGACGCACGATAACCGCGTCCAGCAAGGCGTTAATCATAGCAATATTTGCCGCGCCTACACCAATAGCAAAGGAATCCAGGGTATACATGGCGGCATAAATTAGACTATTGACGCTGCAACAGATACGCAGATAGTAAACTCCATCATTCACCACCTCCGGGCTGGTGCTGCCGAAAAGTAAAATCAATGGTTCAGCAAAAAGCTGTACGCCTATTACGACAACAAGTGTTACGGCAACATTCATCACTAAACTGATTTTCACTACCTTTCGGGCACGGTCGATTTGTCCAACCCCCATACACTGGCCTACCATTGCCGTTACTGCCTGTCCAATAGCCCAGCAGGGCATACCAGCAAAGGTGTTAATCTGCAACCCCACATTAGAGGCAGCAGATACGGCGGTGCCAAACTGATTGAGCATACCTGCCACAAGCAGATAGGCGGTATTGACTACAACCATTTGGATTGCTGTGGGCAAACCGACTTTTACAATGGCGGCTAACTTATCCCATCGGAGCGTAAACTTTCTGTGATTTTCCATAGAGAAAAATATTTTGTGCCGCTTCAAATAGAATAGCGAAATCACAAAGGAAATCCCTTGCGCGGTGATTGTTGCGTAAGCTGCTCCCGCTGTTCCCATTCCAAAAGGGCCCACCAAAATAATGTCTAAAACAACATTGATAATGGTAGCAATTCCCACAAAATAGAGTGGAGATTTAGAATCCCCCAGTCCCTTTAATACAGAGCAGACCGCATTATATCCAAAGACGAATATAGTCCCACAGCAAATTATTTTCATATAGTCGCAAGCGTCTTGATATGCGTCTGCGGGAACGTTTAACATCTTGAAAAGTGGCTGATAGGTTGCCAAGCTAACAATCGTTACGAGCAAGGAAGATACCAGCGAGAGTAGAGCCAACATTTGAAATGACTCCGACTGTCCCTTTTTATCATTTGCTCCTTTGTATTGAGCAATCAATACGGCTCCGCCCATCGTCATACCAATACAAATTGAATTGATGATATAGCACAATTTAGAAGCGTTACCAATGGCCGCAAGACCCGTATCGCCTACAATTTGGCCGACTACAAGCATATCTACGACATTGTAAAACGATTGCAGTATATTTGCTAAAAGCAACGGGAAAGCGAAAGCGGCCAGTTTTTTTGGCACACTTCCGGTCAACAAACTATGTTCTTCAGTCATATCTATTCCCTCCAAAAAGAAAAAGGGCACACTACATCGTGCGCCCTTTGCGTAATCATTCAAAAATGAGCATAACAAAAGGCCACAAACAAAACATTGTCTGTGGCCTAAACAGTCAATTATCTATCGTCAATCTCAAAAAAGGGTATAAAAACCAAAGACAGTACTATATCTGTCTTGTCCTTTCCGATTTAGAGATCAACTTTCCGAAAAGGCTCCGCACAATGTTTCGTGGTATAAACTTGTGTGGAGCCGAAATCAATGCAAAACTTCCCGAACAACATCGTACCAACCCTTTCTTCGTATTTTATTTATTATACCACTTTGATTGAGAGTTGTCAATTTGCAAGAGCGATTATAGACGAAAAAGCGGCTGCAATTTTTTGCGTCTAAAATCAAAGAAAAGCGCAACAAAAGCCGGTTGCCGAACGGGATATTGAGTGAGGGAAAGTAAAAGGGTTGGGAAACTCCCAACAAGCAAAACATCGCAAATGGGTACTCATTTGCTGTGCTTGCTCCCTATTCAAAACAAGGAAAGGACGGGAAAGGAATGGAAAAGAAGCGAAAAATCAAAGACGGGCAAATCGTGGTAAAAAATCCTCTGTATCAAGAGCTGCCGACACATGAAGTTACAATGCAATCCGGCAGGACGCTCTATCGTTTTACAGGTAGTTACGACGGAAACCGAAGCCTGCCCCACAAAGTTTTGCAGCTAATGGCGAGGTCGCCTATTGATGAAAAAGACAAGGAGCGTTAAAATGAGTATAAGCAATCCTGTATTGGCAGACTGCCCGCCGATGAAAGGAGCAGAAAATATGTTAAGGCAGTCTGACAAGATTACCGCCCTTTATTGCCGCTTATCCCGCGACGATGAATTGTCGGGCGACAGCAACAGCATTGTAAATCAAAAGGCGATTTTAAGTAAATACGCAAAGGAAAATCATTTTTCAAACCCCTTGTTTTTTGTGGACGACGGATATTCCGGGACAAACTTCAACCGTCCGAGTTGGAACGAACTTCTGGAACGGATTGAAAACGGGGAAGTGGCAACGCTGATTGTCAAGGATATGTCGCGTCTTGGTCGAGATTATCTGAAAGTGGGATTTTATACCGAAGTCCTGTTCGTGGAAAAGGGTGTGCGGTTTATCGCTATCAACAACGGCATAGACAGCGCAAACCAACAGGACAGTGACTTTACCCCCTTTTTGAACATCATCAACGAATGGTACGCAAAGGACACAAGCAAGAAAATTCGCGCTGTGATGAAGTCAAAAGGAGAAGCAGGAGAACACCTCTGCACAAACCCGCCCTATGGCTACATGAAAGACCCGGACAACAAGAAACGGTGGATTGTGGACGGAGAAGCCGCCGAAGTAGTCAAGCGGATATTTGCTCTTTGTCTGGACGGTTACGGGCCGTCGCAGATTGCCCGTATTCTGAAAGAGGATAAAGTCAATCCATTTTCAGCAGACTGGCAGAGCCGCAAGGAACGCGTCACCGGACAATCCCTATAACTGGACGGGAGATACCATTGCCGACATTTTGGAGCGTCCGGAGTATAAAGGGCATACGGTAAACTTCAAAACCTACAAACAGTCCTACAAAAGTAAAAAGACTTGCTACAACCCCGAAGAAAAATGGCTTGTGTTTGAAAATACCCATGAAGCGATTATTGACGCTGATACATGGGCACGGGTGCAGGAATTACGGAAGAATAAACGCCGTCCGACAAGGACTGGGAAAACAAATATGTTCTCCGGCATTGTGCGCTGTGCCGATTGCGGCGAAAAGCTGTATTACTGCACAAGCAGGAACTTTGAAGCAAGGCAAGATCATTTTGTTTGTTCCACTTCAAGGCTAAAAGGGAAAGAAGTCTGTCCAACGCATTTTATCCGCGCTGTGGTATTGGAACAGGGCGTGCTTGCCCATATGAGAATGACGATTGCTTGTGTCGCTAACCACGAAGAACAATTCCGAAAAGCTATGGGCGCGAAGCAGAAAGCTGAAGCGAAAAGAGAACTTGCAGCAAAGCGGCGGCAACTGACACAAGCAGAACGGCGGATAGAAGAACTTGACCGGTTATTCAAGCGTATTTACGAGGACAACACCAACGGAAAACTTTCTGACAGCAGGTTTCAAATGCTCTCTGGCGATTACGAACAGGAGCAGGAAGAACTGCGAGAAAAGCTGTTGCGATTGAATGAAGAGATTAACTGGCAGGAAGAACAGGCAGAAAACATCGACAGGTTTATCGGCAAGGTACGGAAGTATCTCGACTTAGACGAACTAACGCCCGCTATCTTAAATGACATGATAAAGGCGGTGTATGTTCACGCACCGGATAAGTCAAAGGGATATAGGGAACAGCAGATAGACATTTCCTATGATCTTGTGGGAATACTCCCCGCGTCTTTGATGAATGACCTGCAAAACGGCGAAACGGCATAGCCGAAGCTACGCCGTTTCCCGAAAACAATCTTAATACTGTTTTATGAGTGCCGCCCAAAAGTAGAGACTTTTTTCAGTGCTTTTTTTGTGCTCATCAGGCTATTGATTCTTCTGTTTGGCGTGTGTTAAAAATTTGTATTGTTCCATCCCCAGTCAGGAGAGGCTAAATACCGGATATAAATATCCTTTGGATCCACTCCCAGCTCCTTTTGGAAAAGCTTACAAACAGCCTGGGTCATTTTTTCTGAGGCCGCAGAGTCGATTTGAGCTCCAAATACTTTAACCTCTACAATCGCCAGAGGATGAGAGGCGTCTCCCCGAAACCACATGCGGCAGCTATCCTCTAACGTAACCATCAGCCAGTCTTCCGTTTTTTCCGGCAGAAGGGCAATATCCTTACCCAATTGGCTTTTAATGGCCTCCGCGGTTTCTTCATTTACCTTTACATTGGTTTTAATTTGAATACAAGGCATATAAAATGATTCTCCCTTCACATTTTATCGTTTACTAACATGAATCACGATTATTAAAATCCCCGACAACTGGAAAATTATCATTTTCTATTGTATAATGATTCTATTATTATGATAATTATAAAATTTCTCAACAAGAAAAGAGTGTTCTCACATGAAAATCACCCAGACAAAGGATATCCGCGCTGCTAATCGATGGGAAATTATCAAGCAAATTCTTCATAATTATCCTATCAGCCGCGTTGATATCTGTAGCCTCACCGGACTAAATAAAGCGACGGTTTCCACCATTGTGAAGGAGTGGATTGACGCCGGCCTTCTGACTGAAACCGAGCTCGGAAAATCAGCAAGCGGAAGAAAGCCCATTCTGCTTCAGCCTGTGCTAAGCGTAGGCTATGTGATAGCTGTGGATATTGACGTACGCAACGTTCAGACTATTCTCACTGATCTTTCCGGAGAGAGAATTTTGTCCCGAAGAAAATTTTCCATTAAAAACCCAGACTTTTCCGCAGTATACGGCCAAATCTGCGGCGCATTGGATGAAATGCTGAATGGCCAGCCGAAAACGCTCTACGGACTGGTTGGAATTGGAATTTCCGTTCATGGCATTGTGGACCTTTCCGGACTGATCCGTTTTGTTCCCAGCCTTGGATGGCGGAATATCGATATCTGCACTCTGCTGGGAGAACGCTATCACGTTCCAATCAATATCGATAACGACGGCAATCTTGCGGCTATCGCCCAGCAGAATATTGAAATAGCTCCCAGTGAACAAGAGGATGGGCAAGCTGCCAAGGCCGCTTATCAAAGCTTGGCGGCCGTAAACATCAGCGATTCGATCTCCGCCGGACTAATCACTAACGGCGAGCTTCTCCGGGGATATCACGGCTTCGCAAACGCCATTGGCCACCACACTATCAATTTCGACGAACCTAGGCAGTGTCACTGCGGAAAATTCGGATGCTGGGAGCAATACTGCTCCGACAGTGCGGTAATCGCTTATGCCAACAGCCTTCTTCCCGCCCCCATTAAAAGTATTCAAGAGCTGGTAGTTTTAATTCAGCATCAAAATCCTACCGCCCAAAAGGTTTTGGACCGGTTTATTTCTTATCTGGCCATCGGGCTGACGAATATTATTTTTATTTTCGACTGCCAGGTGATCTCCCTGAGTTCAGAGCTTTTAAGCGCTCTTCCCTATTATCTTCCGGAGGTTCTGCGGAGAATGATCCTGCCCATTACTCATTCGGAGCAAGTGGTTCTATCACATTTGGGCAAAAACGGCGCCATTTTAGGTGCGGCCGGACAAACTATCGACCATTTTTTCCAAGAGATCGCCAATACAGAACCGGAAGCTTGATTTTTATCAGATCTGCTGTGACAAAAGAGGAGCCCGTATCAGGGCTCCTCTTTTCGCTTATGATACGGTCTTTTGAGGAATCTTAGTTTAAAAATTAATCATAGAGCAGCTTATGCCGGAAATAGAAGAAGTGGTCGCTGTGGCTGTGAATGGAAAGCATCCGGGTATGAGGATGATCCTTAGATCCAAACTCCTTGCCGAATTTTCCGATCGTCAGGGCTTGACCTCCTACATAAATGCAGGAGTAATTGAAAAACAGCTCATCCATCATCTTCTGCGACACCAGGTAATGCATATAAGAGGGAGTTTCCACCAGCAGGCGGTCAATTCCAAAGCGCTTGAGAATATACAGCGCCACCTTGGAATCCGGTGTCTTGTCGCCGGTACCGATCACCAGAACCTTATCTCCATTGTCTTTCATCCCGGCAATCATTTCATCCGAAACATCTTCCATACTGGAAGCGGTTACAACGAAGTAATTGTTCTTAATTTTATCCTTGACCAATTCCACGCCTTGCTTAGAGGTGCTGATCATAACCGGAACCTCAGGAGTGTTGAAGAGCACATGGTCAAAAGGGATATCCGTGGCATCCAGAGAAGTGATAATATTCCACGGCACAGGATTTTTTCCGGCTTCAATCCGCATGTCCTCCATATCCTGGTCGAACACGTGGCAGGTATAGTCAGCTTCCGCGTTCATGGTGCCGGCTCCCAGCATCACGCCGTCGGAAACCGCCCGAAGCATATTCAGAATAAACCAGTCGGTGTCGGCGCCGGCGGGATCATATTTATTCAGCTTGGCGATCAACGGACCCTGAGGCGCGTCTGTAAAGGCAATTCTGCCATCCAGAGAGGTCACCAAAGAAGTATATGTGCACGGGCGATCCTCATGAAGCTCTAGAAATTTTAAATCGCCGTAAATTTTGCGGATTTTATCGCAGCTCATGGTTTCCGCGGTGCAATGCTCCAGCTCCTTGCTGGCGTAAATCCGCTGAACCTTCAAACGGTCTACATCGAAGGGCATTTTAAAAAGAGAAGTAGCCATAGTGAAAATCCTCCGTTAAATCAGGCTTCCGCCGCACACGTTCATGATTTCGCCGGTAATAAATCCGCTTTCCTCGCTGGACAGGAATTTTACAGCATTAGCCATATCGGCTACCTTGCCCATTTTATGCAGCGGATACAAGGAGGCATAGGATTCTTCCAAAGCCTTCGGATCCTCCGCCTCTTGGAAGCGCTGCTCGATCATTGGAGTCCGTACCAGTCCGGGCAGAATACAGTTTACCCGAATCGCCGGAGCATACTCCAAGGCAATGCACTTGGTCAGCATAATCACACCGGCCTTGGAAGGACAGTACCCGATACGCTCCGGAATCGGACGCACGCCCAAATCAGAGCCGACGGTGACAATGGTAGCATCCGGCTGCTTCTTCAGCTCCGGAACCGCAGCCTTGCACATGTTAAACACGCCGCCCAGATTGATGGACAGCTCACGCATAAAGGTTTCGCTGTTCGTGGTTTCCAGAGAACCGATAAAGGTAACGCCGGCGCAGCACACCAGCTTATCCACTTTGCCAAAGGTCTGTACCGCCTTGGCGATCACATTTTCAGCCTGGTCAAATTTGGTCAGGTCTGCCTGAACGTAAATAGCGCTGCTGTCCTGGATTTTCATCTCAGGTTCGATTCCGCAGCCAACGACCTTGGCGCCTTCCTCCAAAAACATCTTTGCCACGCCTTCGCCGATCCCGGAGCTTGCGCCGGTAACGACGACAACTTTATTCTCAAATTTCATTGTGACGCTTCCTTTCTTGCAATTACCGTAATAAATTCGATTTTATTTAGATGCGCTCAAAACGGCTGTAGCGATGCAGTCCAAAGTTTTCCTCGTTCTGGATGCAGCGAGTCAGCTTATAAGGATGCTTAAACTTAGATTCAAAACGTGCGATCAGGGCAGCCTGAATGTCCTTATCGTCCACCTTTTTCCAGCTCTCCATGCTCTCCCAAATAAAGATAAAATGCATCTCGCCGGGCTTGTTTTCATTGATCCAGACTTCCTTGTACAAAAAAGGAATATGGTCAAACAGGTCGCTCTCCGCCTCGCCTAAAGTCCAAACCTCATGGTCCACCTCTAAAAACTCCTCAACAAACTCCGGAGCGGTCTCAAACACCAGATGCTCTACCGGATAATGCTCGCCTTTTACAAATGTGTAACCCTGCATGATAAATCCTCCTTAAAATTGCATTAAAATATTTAATATTTTCGAATAACAATCTAACTGCTAACAAAATAATTATTCGGCTTTGTTGGCAGCCTTCATCTTTTCCGCCAACTCTTTGACCTCCTGCGCGATGTCAGGACGAGTCTCCAAAGAGTCGTGGTCACTGTTAGGAAGGCAGACCTCGCCAAGAAACTCGGCGCTTAAATCATTCAGCAGATTTTTCAGCACCAGTTCTCCGCCTAGGAACTGATTTGGAAAGCTGGGCGCTCCTCCCACCATGAGAATCGCCCCTTTGCGCACGGGCTTTTCTGGCATATCGTTGCGGACATGCCCAGCCCAATACACCTGAAAGCGGTCAATCAAAGCCTTCATTTTACCAGTGATGGAATGAAAATACATCGGAGACGCCAACACAATATTATCCGCGGCTTCCAGCTTATCGTAAATCTCCTGCATTCCGTCTTTGATACTGCATCCCTTTTTGTGCCAGCAGTACCGGCAATCCTTGCAGGGCGCCACATTCTCCACACGATAAGCGTCGATAATGTCATAATCCCCGCCCAGCGTATCTAAAAACAGCTTTACCATTTGGTTGGTGTGGCCCTTTTGACGGGCCGCGCCAGTAATTACGAGAGTTTTCATTTTTATTGCCTCCAAAAAACGGTTTGTTACGCTTCCTCAGCAGTTTTCTCCATTGCTTCCTCCGCCTGTGCTTCTCCGGCAGCCGGAACAAAGGTTAGACCGGCGGCCTTGGCATTTTCCATAAATTCAGCCATTTCCATCTTTTTTTCTTCTTCTGACGCTTTTTCAAAAGACTTGTGGTTGAATTTAATAAAATGAAGCACCAAGAAAGCGACGATCAGTACAGAATAAGCCGCTACAAAGCCGAGATCCGGTGAATAGGTATCTGTAAACAGCAAGCCGGGAGAATGGATCATACCAATACCGGTCAGCGCTAACGCAACCACGTTAGTAATTGCGGCGTTCAGCCACTTGTTGTCAATGATGAACACGAACACACAGCCGACCAGCAGGCCAACAAAGGCAGAACCGGGATCAAACGCTAAGAATCCCTGAAGCTTTCCTTCCGCGATATTATCCACGACAAAGTCCATGACAACCGGCAGAGAGGCCATAATCACAGCGGGATAGTACTTCTTCTTGACAACCTCGAAAGCCTGAGAGTAGCTGGAAATTCCGACGAATACCAGGATCGGCAGAACCACAGCCTCGGGAATGAAAGCGGTAATGATAGCGGAAAGTCCTGTCAAACCAACGATAGCGTACAGCACGACGATGCCAAGATGATACCCGGTGCCGGAGCCCATCTTTTTCCAGCCAGGATAACCCCAATAAAGGCCTACCGCCAGAGGATTGCCAAACAACGCGCCCACCATGCTGGCGGCTCCCGCAAGGACCAGAGGCTTGGTAGTGGTGAAATGAGTGTCACCGCATTCTTTCGCCTGCTCCACAGCCTGAATGCCAGTAATTACCTCATTAAGAGAGAAAACAATGACAATGGGCAGGAACGGAATGGTATTGGAAATTACGTCACCAGAGAAAATCCAGAAGGTAAAATTAGGAATGTAGAAGTTGAGGTTTGCCAAGGAATCCGTCACAGTGGTAAAACTCATAGAGCCGGTGGCCCAGGCAATGCCGGCTCCCACCACAATGGCGATCAGAGCCGCGGGCAGCTTGGTGTTTACCTTCCCCAGATAAATCACAAACAAAACAATTAAGGAAAGCCAGCCTACCAAAGGCATTTTCAGGGTGCCGTCCATAGACTGCAGAATTAAGAACGCCATAGCGCCGCCGGCCAAGGAACCAAACAAAGCGCCGGCAGGAACGATCTTCAGAATCTTCGGGACCACAAACGCACCGATGATAAACACGGCGCCGCCGATAAAGTGAGCCAGCACGCCGACCTTAAAGGCCATGAAGGCATCGCCGGTGCTGTTGAATACCGGCAGCATAATGCTGAACAGCCAGATAAACATACGGCCTGCCTGCAAGCCGGCGGGAATCGCGGTTAAATTGGAATCGCCGCGCTGCTTAGCGATATGGCGATAATAAAGCCAAAGGCCGCCGTTTAATACGATAACGGAAACCAGCACGCCAGGCATCATCGTGCCAAATACAGTGCCGCCATCCAAGCCAAAGGTTCCGACCAAAATGGCGATGGCTACAATGACCTTAGAGAATCCATCAAAAAATACGCCGATTGATGCGTCAAGGTCAGCTTTTTTAAACAGAGGGATTTTCACATTACCCATAATTTCATTTCCTCCTAAAATAAATCGTTTCCCTTAGATAGGCTTACATATGCTGTCTCCGCCTCACCTCGCTTTTTCAGAAGACAGTATTTATGGTATTACGGGCGATTCCGTGCTGGGTTTTCTTTTCTGAGCGGTACCGCGGAAAAGAAAACCTTTCAGCGTTAAAAACGCGCCGACAACTAAGTAAATGATTCCGAAGATTACTCCCTCCGGCGGGAAAAGTGCCACAGATTCCGCATGAATCATTCCAACAAAGGAACAGAAAGCCAAAACGCCTCCCATTGCTGCGGCGAAGAAATATTTTTTATCCACGATATAAGCTAACAACGCCGCCAGCAAAAGGCTGGACAAAAACGCGCCGTTTCCTAAATATTGGATTCCCGTAATGGGTACTGAAAATTCAGCAAATTTTGAAGCTCCAATATCCGCCACCGTAGTCCCAGCCGCTTGAACCGCAGAGCTGATCAGCGTTTGGATATATTGGAATAAAATCGGAATTAACGACAAAAGAACTACATTGGTATACTTTTTGTCCAACTCCTGGAAAGTGTTTGCCGTAACAGACAGGCCGACAAAAATAAGCAGTACCATAACAGCCTCTGTAGGAATGAGCGCCATAAGAACACCGGTCAAGCCAGTCATACAGATCAGCAGGTAAGCAAAGGCATTGACCAAAGAGAAACCAGCCCTTGCTCCCAGCTCCTTCCAGCCGGGATGACCGAAATAAACAGTAGTTGGAAACGGATTCCCGAATAAAGAACCTAATATAGTAGAGCATCCGTCCATAATCATAGATCTCTTTTCCGGATAAATATCACCAGCAGATTTAGCAGATTCCACACCCTGAAGCGTAGAAAGAAAATTATTGATCTGCAGCGGAATAATAATCGGCAGAAACGGGAAAATCCCACTAAAACCCTTGGCGATGTCTATACCGCAGAAGGTCGGCGGATAAAAGCCAAGATTGGAGAATGCCGAAGTAAAGTTATCAGGTGTAAGGTATCCGGTGCCCCAAGCGATAGCGGCACCTAAGACAATCGCCACTAAACCAGAAGGAATTTTTTGAAACCGCTTATCCGCTTTTCCCAGATAATCGATGATAATGATGAATAAGGGAAGCAAAGCGTATACCGGGCGGTCGAATACCATGGCGATCCCTACAAAGGACAGCCAGACGATGGCAGAAGACGCCATATTCCCCATCAGCGCGCTGTGAGGAATTACGCTTACCAGCCAGCGGCCAATGAAACCGCCTAAAACCTCCACAAAGCCGCCGATCAACGCTGCGGCAAGGCCAATCTGAAACGCAAGCTCGGCATCTCCTGTTTGCCAATAAACAGGGCCCATAATTAAATACAGCCAGCCCGTCAACTGTGAGGCTCCGATTCCAAAGGGCTGAGCTGTCACATTCTGCCGGTTCTCCTTCTTGGCTAATGATCTTGCCTCATAGAAATACCACAGATTTCCAGCAAAAATTGCCAGCCCAATTCCTGGTACAATTTTCCCAAGAACAATATTCGCTGGCATACCAAACACAAACAGCATGATTCCTGTAGCTGAGAGAATTTTGGAGAAACCATCAAAGAATACGCCAAAGGATGCATCGATATCCCCTTTTCCCCACCAGTGATACCTGAATTTCATAGCCCTCACTCCATGACTAGATTCTGTAGCGCTGAAACAGCTTATCGCTCGCCTTAATTGTTTAAGTCTCAAACAATCTTTATATTAAGAATACTACTTTCTTAATACATTGTCAATATTTTATCAGACTTTACAAATAATTCATTATTTATGTTTTATACGTTCCATTTATTATTTGTTATTTTTGTTCTATTTATACAAAAATAAAATTTACAACAAAAAATGCCCGATTCATTATTCCTTATCTCGCCACATAGGGCAATGGAATGAAAACGGCTATATCAAGGCTCTGAATGAGCTGTATGAGGACGGTATTTCCTTTGATGATGAGATAGGTTACCGCAAAGACAAAATCGCTGAGGTTCCGCGGCTGGGCTATGAGTATTATATTTATGACTTTGGTATTTTTGGTTCTTTGGGATTTTCTCTGGTTTCCTATTTGGAAAAGAATCTTAAAATCAGAGTCTGCGGCATTAAGCCGAATGAGGCTCCCTACATAACTGATATCCTTGCTTCTTTGTATGATAAGGACACTGAGTATTTTTTTCCTTTACCCATGAATCAGAGCGCAAGGACATTTTAGAATTGATGTCAGACCGGGCGGAACATACCTTTTTCGCGTCCTGGATTCCTGAGTCGTTTGTGTATTCCTCTCAGTCCGGGGAACAGCTCGCCAAACTGCTCCCGGTGATCCCTGCGGAACCATCAAAGAAAAAGAAACGGTTCCGTTTCTTTCAGATGAAAAGCCGATGGAAAATTGAAAACCTGCCTTGTAAAAGAATACAAGGCAGGCGTTTCAGGAAAGCCAGGAAAAGCTAAAAAGGCAGCACAATATTGCGCTAATAAAAAGATAGTCGTAGTTGAAAAATCCAACATGGCGAAATTCACAGTAAAAAACATCGCCGCCTTATTCAAGGCTTTAGCTTCGGCGGTTCTTTTGTGTTTGGCTGTGGCTAGCCTGACCGCTCTGGGGTACCCAAGCACCAGGGCGGCTTTGCTTATCCTCGCTCAAAATATTTTAGAACAGATTTTGACTTTCCTCAATTTATAGCTCAGAAATTTCTTCAGCAAACCCGGATCGGTTTCAACTGCAAAGCTTAATGAGCTGCATGAATAAAAACATCACCAAAAAAGCAGGGATGAAACTATTTCTGCCCTTGCTTTTTTCATTTGACAATAGAAAGGACAACATGGGTATGATTTTGAAAATAGTGATAATTACGACACCGCAGGAAATTACAGGATTCACAGATGTTTTATTTCAAGTGAACAGACATGAAAAAGATACTTCCTTGCAATCAAAATATACAAACATCATCAAAAGTTTATTGAATCGCATATTAAGATTGAAAGGAAGTACCCAAAATACATGTTTCACAGAACGAGATAACCCGTCAAATTATAAAATCAGCAATAGTCATTAAAACAAATCTAGCCAACAAAACTTATGGTCCAAAATTTTTGAATATGCATCATTACCTAAAAACGAGCAATATTAATTCGGTCTGATCAACCTGGTTCACAGCCATGATCCTCTAGACTGATGGATTTCTGCAAAAAGAGGCCTAAGAGAGAATTTGGCCTGCTTATCTTTTTGGGAAAGCAGACTAAATTAGAAATCATTATCCATAGCCCAATTTTCCTGTATTAAAATAAGCATGTAATTGCTCTGAAATGGTTTTAAATTTTTCCATATCCCAGGCGGCACGTCCGATGAAAAGTCCATCCACGCCCTTTCGCTCGGCAAGAGCAACACAATTTTCCTGATTCACACTCCCCCCGTACAGAACGGGAATCCCCCGTCCGCGTTCACCAAAAAGCTCTACCAGACAATCATGAAGAACAGCATGCACCTGCTCTACATAGGCTGGATCAGCCGGTACACCAGAAGCACCGATAGCCCATACCGGTTCATATGCAATCCACACGCGGGAAGCATCTTTAGGTACGACCCCAAAAAGTCCAATTTTCAACTGACGTCTTAGAGCCTCCTCCGTAATACCATACATTTTTTCCTGAGCAGATTCTCCTACACAGAGCAAAGGGCGCATCCCATAATGTAACGCCGCATGCACCTTCCGATTCAAATCGTAGTCGTTTTCATTGTAAAATTGACGCCGTTCCGAATGTCCAAGCTCTGCAATCTGTGCACCGCAATCTGCAATCCACGCTGGGGAAAGCTCCCCCGTAAAATCGCCCTCATCTAGCCAGTGCATATTTTGCGCCCCTAACAGAACCAGACTGCCCGCCATTCGTTTTCCAAGCTCCTGGAGATAAAGTGCGGGAGGAATTATAAAATATTGATATTCCGGGTAAGCCTCCGCCAATATTCTCAGTTTTGCGGTGTAATCCAGAGCCTCGGAAAAGTTTTTATGCATTTTCCAGTTTGTCCCCAGCAAAAAGCGTTGCATAACTCTACCTCCCCTTTTTTAGGCTAGGTGCCGGGCTTCGATTTCCTGGATCGCTTCCACCTTCGGCGTAGAAGATCCGTCCCTGAATTTCAAGGAGAGCCATTCCGCGACAAGCTGTTTGGCCAGTTCCGGTCCGATCACACGCGCACCCATACACAACACGTTGGCATTGTTGCTCAGCTTTGCGCGCTCCGCCGAATAGCTATCATGGCAGACCGCCGCCCGGATACCCGGAAACTTGTTTGCAGTTATTGCCATGCCAATCCCAGTACCGCAGATCAGAATCCCCTCTTTAGTAAATGAACTTTCCTGCAATACCTGACACAAGCGTTCTGCAATATACGGATAATAGGTGGCATCCTGCTCACTGGAACATCCTACATCCTCCAGTACATAGCCTTTTTGAGAAAGATACTTTTTCAACATTTCTTTCATATCGAAAGCGGCATTGTCCGAACCAATCACAAGCCTTTTCACTTTTTGGTCCCCCTTTCACGAGCCCAATCTGCGGCGGCCTGCCAGATAATCCATACTGAAGTTGCCCCTGCATCCTGAAATCCAATGGCCCGATCCATCAAGGATTTTGCTCGTCCAAACTTTGCCACATACATCTTTGTATTCTCCACACCCTGATACGCCGCTTCCGCAGCGCGGGCAAATAATTCCGCAAAATCCTCACCAGCATATCCAGTCATCGCAGCACAAGCAGGCGCAAAAGCATCCACCATGGTCTTGTCCCCGAGTTTTGCGTTTCCACGCTTTTGTATGGCCTCCAAGCTGCGCTTCATCATGTCAGCAAAATCAGCACATGTGATCTCGGTCACATCAGACATTCCTTTGATACCTCCGAGAAAGATAGAACTGAAAATAATGCCGGAGGCCCCGCCCATGGAATTCAGCATAGCCATACCTGTCTGGCGGAATAACTGGTTGATCGTGGAAAAAGAAGTTCCATCCAGCGCTCGCTGAACCGCCAGAAAACCAGTCTCCATGCCGATACCATGATCGCCATCCCCGATTTTTGAATCGACTTCCGTCAGCAACGGCTTAGAGGCGATGATACGGTCGGCAATTGCAAGCACAAGGCTGCGCATTTCTTCTATATCAATTTTCTTCATGTGATCCTGCCTTTCCTGCACGTTTCTGAAAGTATGGGCTCCAGCAAGGCATGTCGTAATACATCTGCAGTTCATCATCCAGCTGCAACAATGTCACGGAAGCGCCGGCCATCTCCTGGCAAGTGATATAAGAACCAACCTGTTCATCGTGGATTACAATTCCGCGATCTTGCAATAGCTTGGTTAGTTTCCGATTCAGGATGTACAGTTCAGCCAGGCTAGTGGATCCCAGCCCATTAACCAGTGTACACACGCGGTCACCAGCGCGAATGCCGGAATCCTCCAAGATAAACTGCACAAGCATGTCCGCAATCTCATCGGCTGGCAGCAGCTTCATACGCCGAATACCTGGCTCACCATGCACACCCATGCCGAACTCGATTTCCCCGTCCGGCAAAGAAAAGGCCGCGTGCTCTGCACCAGGAATGGTCCCCCCCGAAAGCGCCACACCCAGGCTAAACGTATTGTCGCGCGCCTTGGCGGCTACGTGATAGGCCTCATCCAACGACAGCCCGGCCGCTGTCGCCGCGCCAGCAATTTTGATGACGAACACATCTCCGGCAATTCCACGGCGGTCGGTAATACGTTCTTTCGGTGCGGATGCAATGTCATCCCATACACGAACAGTACGGCTTTCGATTCCGAAATCCTCTAGCAGTTCAGCCGCCATATCGAAATTTAGATTATCGCCGGCATAATTACCGTAAACCAGCAAAACGCCTTTTCCGCATTCCACAGAACGTACCGTCTGCAAAATAGTGTTCGGATCTGGGGATGCAAAAATATTGCCATTGGCACTGGCATCCGCCAGATTTTTTCCCACAAACATAGCGAACATAGGCTCATGACCACTGCCGCCGCCGACAACAAGAGCCACCTTATCTTTCGGTTCCCGTACACGGATGCCCTTGACACCTTCCACACGAACGTAATCGTTCGCATACGCTTGGAGAAAGCCTTCCAGAGTTTCCTCCGGCACATTGGCCGGATTATTGATAATCTTCATAGGTACCTCCCTTCCGGTCACATCCGCTCAGGACACAGACCTGGAATGTATTTGCAGGTTTCCTCCAGCACATCCGCCACTCTTGCGTGAACAGCGGCACAGTGGTGGATATAGGGTCCCTCTACCAAGGCACGTTCCCACTTCGGCCAATTTTCCACCTCCAGCCAGAAATACGTACCACGCGTACGGGGGCCGTCCGTACCACGGCCCTCGCCGATAAATAAATGATAGTCACCGTGGTCACCATCAAACCGGCAGACGGTTACTTCGCCATTTCGGATCTTCCATTCGCCTGTACCACACTTGTGACTGGGAAAAATAAAATGGCGGCCCAGCTTTTTTTCCTCTGTCGGATCGGCTAATGAGGGGGAAAAATTGCCGCAGTGCCACAACAGTTCCGCATTATCGTTCGTTGGATGACGTACCGTCAGGTCTGAGAAGAAGATGGCTGAGCAGCGGTCTGCGGCTTCTTGCAGCAAGATCGCCGTTACAGCGCCGTGCAGATCTGTTTCGCAGGTCACTGGGATGCCATCCTCAATCAGAAGACCATTAACCATGCAAGGCATAACGCCAAGCCCACTGTCATTTTGTAGGGCGTTCCAGCACTGGATCGCCGCCGCCGTGCAACCGTGTTCCTTGCACAGGGAACGGATGCCCACGTACAGGGCAGCTAGCTTTTCCACATCCGCTCCCACGCAGTCGGAAACATCTATCTTTCCGGTAATCCGTTGCATTGCCGCCTGGAACGGTTGTGGCTTTTCACGCAACAAGCTTTTCACACGTTCAACCAAATCTACCAACGAAACAGGGAACGTCTGCACGCCAAAACGCTCCAGCAGCTCACCCTCGTTGCAGATAACAGACCAAAAGCCATCCGGTCTCGGGCCGAGCTGCAAAATACGCAACCGGCGAAACGCACGCACCGTGCGACAGACAGAAACGAACTTCTGGTACCCTTTCGCAAAGACAGGAGCATCTACCCAGCTGTTTTCAATGTACGTAAACGGCACATTAAATCGGCGCAACACCTTTCCGGTGGCAAACAGGCCACACTGTGTATCACGCGTACGCAGTCCGTCGGCCAGAGGAGCATCGTCACGCGGACCCCAGATCAGAACGGGCTTTCCCAGTTCCTTCGCCACCTTGGCAACGAGATCCTCCGTGCCGAAGTTACAGTGGGGAAAAAACAGACCGTCCACCTTTTCCCGTTGCATCCGGTCAATTACGGCGGGTAAGTCACGCTCGTCAAAGAGCAGATTCTCGCCGTTGATGCCGTCGATATCTACCAGCTTTGCCCCCAGACTTTGGACAGCCTTCTTCACCACTCCACGGTAACGATACGCCTCAGAACGGTCGAATACGTCGCGCCTAGTAGGGATATACCCAATTTTAACTTCACTCATTTTGATTCACCTGCTTATTTTTTCTGAAGCTGGATCAAGTTGACCGAATGTTTCTTCAGCGTCACTTCCAGCCTGTTTCCAGAAACCATGGGCTGTGCCCCTTCCCTGATAGAGACGGTGTCGGGGTGCTCCAGCGTATTGCAAGCTGAGAGATCGTCGTGATAAATTTCAGCACTACAGGCTACCTCGAACTCCTTCCAACCATCTAGATCAATGACGACGTCTGCATCCCGGTCGGGTAACTTGTTGATAAGGGATAGGTATAGCATGCCGGATTCATCAATGGTAGCGGCGCAGTCAACTGCGTTAACCTTTACCCATTTTTCCTCCACGGTGTCGTCCGTTTTAGTCAGGTCAATACCAAGATCCGGACGGCCAATCTTTTTGCTCTGCGATACCTTGATGTCCATCGCTTCACCTTCCTCATACACTTCCACAGCTTGGCTACCGGTGTGGTTACCGATAAGGTCAAACACATAGAACTGCGCGCGCTTCACCATCTGGTCATCATGCGTGGAGACAGCGCCATTGATGTTAACAAAGGTCGAATAGTTAGCCATACCGATCTTATCGCTGTTCTGGATGAAGAAGTTCAGCACCAACGCTGTGGTGATGACATCCTGCATCGTATAGGAAGCATCGTCGTCAACGCCGTTGAAGATCCAGCCGAACAAGTTCCACTCGTCCCACGCCACCTTAATATGGTCAGTCACGTCGTTTAAACCCGCGTTGACTGCAGAAAGGGTCAAGTTGGTCAGACGATTCATGTACTCCGGGATATAAAGACACCCCAGATAATCATCCTTCTGGAACGGTCCCCAGCCAACGGAATAATGATGCGCGGAAATATAATCGATTAGAGAACCAATCTCCTTGGCAACCGTATAGTTCCAATCGGCGCTCTGCTCATAGCCGCAGGCGATAAGTGATATACCCGGATCCACCCATTTCATTCCCTTGGCGTATTCCAAAGCGGCTTCGGCGTACGCCTGGGCAGATTGATGTTTCATCTGCCACATACCGTACATTTCGTTGCCCAATCCCCAATACTTGACGCCGAAAGGCTCCTCATAGCCATGAGAACGACGCAGGTTTGCATAGTATGTATTGCCGGTACCATTGCAATACTCGACCCAATGCATAGCCTCTTCTACAGTGCCGCTGCCCATGTTTACACAGATGAGCGGCTCCGCACCTACCTTACGGCACAATTCTATAAAATCTGCCGTACCGAACTGGTTGCTCTCCTCGGTCAACCAGGCGTATTCAAACACCCGTCGGCGTTCCGATTTGGGACCGATACCATCCTCCCAATGATAGTTGGAAACAAAATTGCCGCCAGGATATCGTAGCAATGGCACACGCACCTGACGCAACGCATCCAGCACATCCTTGCGAAAGCCGTTTTCATCAGCGATACTGCTCTGAGGATCGTACATTCCACCGTAAATGTTACGGAAAGCATGCTCTGTAAAGTGACCGAAGATTTTGCGGTCTACTGTGGACTTTATTCGATTGCTGTGAACTGTAATGTGTGTCATAGAGCAAATCTCCTTTTATGTTCTTCACCCCTCTATAGGGACAAATCGTTTTTAGCTAACTGAACTCATACAGTTTAAAAAGAGAACCCGGCAAGGTATGCCTTCGCCGGGTTCTTCCCAAGTTACCTTCCCATCAAAAATCAATTAATATAGCCTTCGGATCGGAAAAAGTCCTGTAAAGCCTCATCCAGCTCCTGCGCAGCTTGCTCTGTGGAAACCTGTCCAGTAATGGCAGCATGCACATGATCACGGAGTTCAATGTCAAACGTAGTACCCCATCGCGGCAGAGCCGGAGTTGGCACGCTAATGGCCAGGCTGTCCGCCATCACCTCATAGAAAGGATCATCCTGGGCTAGAATATCAAAGTTGGATTGGCGCGCCGGATCACAACCGGATGAAATCTTCAGATATTCGCCTTCTTGACTGGTGACAAATTCCACAAACTTATATGCAGCCACCTTTTCCTCAGAAAACGCGGATACATAGGCCCACCAGCCTCCCATTGTCGTCGCAGGTTTTCCTTCCTCCCAGCCAGGAGCTGTTGTCCAACCTACCTTTCCAACAACCTCGGACTTTCCCCAGTCGCCTTCGGGAGTTTCACACATCTTCGAAAGTCCAGGCCATGTCACAGTCTGAGCGACTACACCGGAAAGAAAGGCCGCGTTTGTTTCCGGCCACTCCCAGTTGTCCGTTCCCGGAGGGGTTGTGTTTTCCAGCTCCCACTTAAGCTCATCAAGGACTTTGATAAACTCGGGGGTATTGATATTTGTCGTGTAATCGTCGTTGTACCATGTCAGCCCCGTGCCATAAAATCGAGTCTGTGTGCTCATGGATAGCTGGTTATGGTTCATTCCCATAAATACGGATCCATACTGGTTATTGTCCTTGTCCGTAAAAAATTCAGCAATGTCCATATACTGTTCCCATGTCTTGGCAGGCGCCAGCTCATAGCCGTATTCCGCTTCAAAGGCCTCCTTGTTGGTTTCATCCTCAAACCAGTCTTTACGATAATAATAGACCATAACATCCGGTTTCCAGGGAAGGCCGTACAATTTACCATCTACCTGCATAACCTCTATTTGAGAGGGAATAAAATCGTCAAGATCCAGATTTGGGTCAGCGATGGAAGAATCGTTGACATAATCGTCCAACGGTTCAACCCAACCATTCTGAATAAACTCATACTCACATGTCATAGCCATGGCGTCATACTCGGCAGTGCCAGAGGAAAGATCGATCGTCAGCTTTTCACGGAAATTGTCCATGGGGATGGCAACCATTTCCACCTCGCAGCCTGTCAGTTCAGTGAAGCGATCCCGCTGAGCCAGCACCGCATTGCTCAATTCACCCTCTGCGGTATAAACCGTGATGGATTTGCCAGAAAGATCATAGGGGGTATACGGCGTAACTCCTTCGGGGATCTCTACGGAAGACGCTGTTGATTCTCCGCTGTCTGTTCCGTTCGCTTCACTTGCGCCTCCATTAGCGGGTTCGCTGGCCGTGCTGGCTCCATCGCCGTTACCAGTGTCTACTGGTGCAACGTTGCAAGCCGCTGCACTACTGATCGTCAAAATTGCCAGTAACAGAGCCACAGACTTCTTTGCTTTCATTTTTTTACCTCCTAAATTTTGATTATTATGGAAACACCGTATTTATAACGGCGCACTATATAAAGGATGAAAGGTATGCGATGCATTCAGCCCTTGACTGCACCAAGCGTGACGCCGGCCACTAAGTACTTTTGTGCCGCCAATGTAAAGACACAGGCAGGAATCAGCGAGATAACCATTAAGGCAAAACGTGGTCCCCAATAGGTGTTGCGTCCAGTGTCAAATGCCATTAATGCGACAGGGATAGTTCTTGCTCCGGAATCACTGATAAATGTGACAGCAAACAAGTATTCATTCCATCCGGTAAGAAAATTGAAGATAGCGGTAGTGGCAAGACCTGGGCCGATTAAAGGCAAAATAAGCAACACCAACACCTTAAATGTGCTGCACCCATCGATAATACCAGACTCCTCAATCTCATATGGAATCTGGGAAATGAAGCCCATCATCATGTAAATGGCAAAGGGAAGGCACATAGCTGTATATGCGACAATCAGCGAAGCCTTTGTATTTACCAAATTGAGTTGGCGTACCACCATGTACAAAGGAATAAGCAAGGCAACGGCTGGCATCATCCGCCCGGTGAGAATAAGAGACAACAGGCCTTTCAGGCGCCTGCTCCTGGAGCGCGCAAACACATAAGCAGCCAGAGTGCCCAGGCTAACAGAAAGGAACGTAGAGCACACAGCAATAATAAGACTGTTGAAAAAAACTGGCGTAATATTTTGTTTTACAAACAAGTCGTAATAGTGCTGAAAAGTGACGGTTTTGGGGAAGAAAAAGGCAGGGATGGTCAAAATATCACCCGCGGGCTTCAACGAGGAGCACACCACCCACACGATCGGAGTGAAAGAAAAAACTAAACAGATGGCCAAAATAAAATACGGACATATACGATAAAATGTTTTTTTCGCTTTGATTTCCAAACTTGTCCCCCCTATATCGGATTATTAACAGACGATAAACCACCAATTACAGCTCATCGTTTTTCGTGGAGAAAACACGGACAACGAGCTCGCTCATGGCCAGAATTAAGATAGTAATCAACAAGGCCGTTGTACCGCCCATGCTGGTTTTAAACTGCTCAAAGCCTAACTTCTGTGTAAAAACACTAATGGCCTCAGTCATTTCTCCAGGTCCCCCTTTCGTAGTGGCAATAATGGTGTCGTAAATGCGCATGACATCCATCAGCCGCATGGAAACAGCTACCTTCAGTACCGGCTTGAGCAACGGAATGGTAATGGAACGGAATTTCTGCCAAGCATTTGCTCCATCCACCACGGCTGCCTCGTACAGGGCACCGTCAATTGTCTTCAACCCTGAGGAAAGGATCATCATCACCATAGGAGTACACTGCCAAGTATCCATGGCAACAATCGCCCAAATTGCCGTGTTCGGATCAGAGAACCAGACACGCGTAGGAATGCCGAACGCCTGTAGAATGGGGTTTAGCATGCCATAATTGGAATCGGCGAAAATGAACCACATGAGACCAACCATGATGGGCATAATCATATAGGGGATAAACAGTAGGCCTCGAAAAAATCCCATGCCAGCAGGCGCCTTACCGAAACGGCCCTTAATATCCAACAACAAAGCAAGTGTCAAGCCAAGCACCAATTGCAACACTGTGCTAGAGATACCAATGATCAATGTGACAATAACAGAATTCCAGAATCCGCTATCTGTCAGGATGCTGGCATAATTGTCGAACCCGACGAACTCCACCGGAAGATTGGGCTTATTCAACTGAATATTCAGAAAACTTAGCACCACATTGTAAGCCATGGGCAGAAACTGGATGCAGATAATCATCAGCAGCGCCGGGGTCAGAAATGCCACAAACGATCTTTTTCTCGATCGGAACACAAATACCACTCTCCTTCTATTGTGATGATACTGGGTGATTTAGCGGCGTACTTCCGCAGGCAAATGGATATCTTTTGAGTAACAGAAGACACCCTTCGGATACCCCTCCCCAAAAAGAAGAACCAGCATGCGGGATAGACGCCATAACCGTGTAAGCCCTAAAACTAACTGCATCTTTTGCCAAAAGAAAGCAGTGTCAGACTTGTGCAGCCCAGCCGGCAGAATTGGTTGTTATTTTCCCTCCTTTATCCCGAAATATTACGCCTGGGCCCATGCGGATGATCTTAACTTTTAGAGAATTAAACCTGTTTAGAAACGTTATTTTACTGTTTATATTAAATAATATCCGTCTTTTGACTGAACAGTACCGTCCACAAATCTAAACCTTTGTGGACGAGTTTATTTAGGCGAAAAAGAGGTATTATTTTGCCTAAATAGCAAAATAATACCTCTTTAATTTAGGGCTATCTATCATCTTTTAAAGTTTGATTTTACATAATTATGGATAGAGATTAAAAAACTATATTATTTTCAGAATATTTTTTCGTGTGCGCACACGATACTTGTTAAAAAATTTTCCGTTTTTCAAAAACGGAAAATTTTTTATAAAGATTCTCCCTCCATAAAGCGATAATCTAAAATACCGTCCCTCTGTAACTGGTCGGAACGCATCTGCTCTAAAAGGCTGGTGATAAGCTGGTGCCCCAAAAGATGCACATCATACCCTACAGAATAGATTCGCGGTGTAATATATTGCAGCATTTCCATATTGTCATAGCCCATAATTCCCACATCCTGCGGCACATTCAAGCCCTCTTGCTTGCAAATTTCCAAAACAGCAACCGCATACATATCGCTGATACAAAGCACAGCAGTACGTCGACCCTCCTGGGCATGAATCCCATGGCAGATCTCTTTCCGATTGACCCCTTCTAAAATAAAAGGCTCATGTAACCCCATCTCTCGCAAACCTTGCACATATCCATCCTGCCGTTCCTGCAAGGTATATACATTCATACCTTGTGCTTTTTTCGCAGAAATTTTCGCATTTATAAACAATATACGTTCGTACCCTTTACAGGCAATGAACTTTACGGCCTCACACATGGCTTTTTTTGCATCAACACCGACAAACGCAAAACTATCTGAAATGCGATTGTAAATGGTGACAATAGGGATAGATATTTTTTCCAGATGCGCAATGTAATCTGCATCCTTACACACGGAAAACAAAATAATCCCATCTACACGACGTTCTTCCAAATACATCATGCCTTCGCGCTCTTTCACAGGATCTCCATGCGTCAAAACCAAATTGATAAAATAACCTTCACTTTTCGCAATCCCTTCAATCGTGTCTACCAGACTCGCAAAATAATGATTTTCTAAATCAAAGCACAAAATTCCAATTGTTTTCGTTGAACCCATCGCTAAACTCTGTGCTACTTTATTTGGTTTATAATTTAACTCTTCAGCAATTTTTAGAATACGATCCTTCGTTTCCTTTCGGATTCCGGACCGATCGTTGATCGCCCGATCTACTGTTCCTTCTGAAACGCCACAAATCCGGGCAATATCCTTGATTGTTACTGCCATAAAATTTCATCCTCGAACATAACTTTATGTAATTTTTCGTGTGCGCACACGTTATTTGCTACAAACAAAAAATAACACAACAAGAGATGAAAGTCAATAGTTTTTATTAAAAAAATATAAAACTCCACCCCAAACCTTATTTGTCCAGTATCCTAATAGACATGAAAAATTTAGAAACAATCGGTTATACATCATTTAATTTCAAATACATAGTTATACAACATACTACAATTCAAAAAAGAGGCACTCAGCAAATCCCGGTAGTCGTAAAACAGCAATATCAAAAACGCTGAAAACCATATGTTTTCAAGGGGCGGCGTGACTTTGTCCGTGCCGTTTCCTTTTTCATCAGTTCATTCAGAGTGATAAAGCCCGGCCCGTCGCACTTGATATGGAGGTGCTGTACCCGTTTTCCGCTGGACTTATCTGGCGCAACCACATAAATAGCAGACACCAGCTCCACTGAAAAAGACCGGGAGATATTGAAGCTACGCATTGGCGGCTTAACCGAACAGGAGATCGAAGTACAAGAACGACAGAACGAAATCATTGAAAAGTTCATTTAAAATAACCTTCTGCTCAAACTCGCCCTGTGGATCGGCTACCTCGAACATATTGCCGTCCTCGTTCTCCATCATTTGATGCCACTTCCGCATGAAATCCGTCTTGACGGCATAGCTGGTTGTTTCGTAGTCTTCGACGGTGCGTTTTTCCCAAATTGTATCGATCATCGGCTACCAGTTCTGTTCCGCAATTACCATATCGGTGACATTGGATCAGGTTGCTGAACCACTGATAGGTCAGCAGCGGGACTTCCACACCTTGCGGAATGTTGTAAAAGTTTTGGAAACCAAGTCCGTTTTGCCCAGACTTCATGCAGATATAGGGAATGATGCTATACGACAGCCACCACAGGGGGAAATATCCTGCATACTGATTCTATTTTCCGGGAATGCCGCGGTAGTTGCCCTTACAGTCTTTCACTTAGAAAAACTACCATGCGCAGCAGTTCCACACAAGTAGTTTAAATGTGTCATCGTATGCAATGTGGTCATACTTGTCCCTCCGTAGCATCTCATAGTAGTTTATAGGCTGGCTTCCATTTCTCGCGGCAGACTGTAAAACAGCATCAACCATGACTTGTCGCTGTCCTGCGGTATCTCGATAATCTCACCGGAAAGCTGTGAATAAATCTATTGCTTTTCGTGACGGCAAAAAGTAACGGGTATTCCGGCTTTCACCAGATACCCGTTATTTCGTTGCCAGCACCACCTGAGAGATGCTCATTTCGTAATTTTGATCTAAAACCTTTTTACGAACACCTGCCTACTGTCAAGTGCTTTTTTAATGATTTATCAACTATTGATCAGTCCAAATGCTGCGATAAAGGGTAAGAGGATAATCTCTCCAAAGAAACGTATGACGGCAACTGTACACCCCTTTGGGAAACGTCTAGTCCTATCTTCCATACAAGTCTGCAACCAGAGTCCATCTAATCCCCGCTACCGACTCGCTCTATTGGGTAACACAAACACTATGGCTCAACCTATTCAAATCGAACATTGTACCGACAGTCTTTCAAACAGATATAGAAACCAAAAGAGTTAATAGTAGGCTATTTTCTCCTTTTATTGTAGCTTAGGCAAAAGACAGATGAAAAGCCGGACTGTCTTATCCTCCACCGTTCTTGTCCGAATTTATTGTAATAGGAGTTCAATAGTTCAAATCAAAAGTCATGCTACAGCGAGCATTTCGTGTTTATAATAAATCCAATTTACTTTTTTACAACTTATCTTTTTGTTTTTGAATTTTGAAGTCACATTTCTATAATTTTATATGTTTAAGTATGCGCTTTCCACAGACATTCTGTTACGTTCATTTCGGTAAATACCGCCTGAAAGGACCCTTTCCCCGGCGAGCAAGCCATCAGTCCAAAGTGGACCTCTCCGCCTCCTTCCTCCAAATGGAAAATACGCATTTGGTGAAAACGGATTCCATCAAAGGAATTTTCAAAGCAAAAATCGCTTTCCCTGCGGCTCAAACGGTAATACACACTGGTAACAGAAGAAGAAATCTCCGATGTAGACCAATCGGAGTAGCCCCGGTTGGTTACCACGCTTCCAAGCCAGGACTCTTTTGCATCATGATACTCAATACAAGCCTTGGCCCAGCTGCCGCTGTTTTGATAAATTGCCAAACCGCATTGATCAAACAGGGTGCTGCTTTGAAAGCTGGCTTTGACGGTAAAAGAGAAATACGGTTCTTTCGTGCTGTTTAACAATACATGGGCGTTGTCGTTCTGAAATCCGTAATAAGTCCTCTGCCAAAAATCAGAGCCCGGATCAGTGGTAATGATTACCCGATCCGGCTGAATTTCATACCGCCTTGGCTCTGAAAACCATCTGGCTTTTTCCGGCTGAAACTGAAACATGTCATTTCCCTCCTGAATCTTATTTAAAATACTGATAAACCTGGCATTTAATCATACCGTTATAAAGCTTTCGCCGTTTATCGGCCATTCTGCCAAAATACTGCTCAAACTGTTCTTCCGGGCTGATTACTGTGTAGCTCCATCCCCTTTTTCGCTGAAGCTTCTGTCCCATCACCCGGTAAAGCTCTTGAGCCACCTGTTGATCCAACAAACGTTCACCATAGGGCGGATTACAGATAACCGCGCCTCTTTCCCCCGCAAGCTCCAATTCCCGAATGTCCCGGCGCTCAAAACGGAGCTTGCCGGACACGCCCGCCTTTGCGGCGTTTTCCCTCGCGATCGCCAGGGCATTCTCGTCGATATCATATCCAAAGCCTGTAAAAGCAGCATCCCTTTGAATCAGGTCCTGGGCCCTTTCCCGCTCTTTCCGCCACACCTGTGCAGGAATCTGATCCCACCGCTCCGCCGCAAACCGTCTCCGCAGTCCCGGCGCCAGATGCATAGCGTACATGGCTCCCTCCACCAGGATGGTTCCGGAACCGCAAAAAGGATCAAACAGGATACTGTCGCGATAAACCCGGGAAAGCTTAACCATTGCCGCCGCAAGGGTTTCCTTAATGGGCGCTTCTGCGGCGTTCGCCCGGTAGCCGCGCTTATGAAGTCCAATTCCTGAAGTATCCAGCATGACAGAAACCCGATCCTTTAAAATCAAAAACTGGATCTGCCTGGCAAAACCAGTTTCTTCAAACCAGGAAATCCGATACTTCTGCCTCAGCCGTTCCACTACCGCCTTTTTAACGATAGCCTGACAATCCGGGACACTTTTCAGCTGGGAATCCAAGCTTCTTCCCTTGACCGGAAAGCTGTCCTGTCTGCCAATCCACAGCTCCCAGGGCAGAGATTTTACTTGCTGAAACAGTTCCTCAAAGGTTTTAGCCTCAAAGGCCCCCATTTGAATCAAAATGCGTTCACCGTACCGGCAGTTTATATTAGCCCGGGCCAGAATCTCTGGGCCGCCCTGAAACACTACCCTTCCGTTTTGAGGCCGTATATTCTGCGCCTCCAAATACAGAAGCTCGTCCTTTACCAAGCCCTCCAGCCCCAGCAGGCAAGGGCATACCATCGTGATTTCCATGAATCAATCCTCTTCCTACAAAGTTATAGCCGCCGGCACAAACTGCGGTCTCATAAGCCTTATCAGGCTCTGCCGCCAGCAAACGCTTCATTCGAACAAAGCCTACCGATTTTTCGTCTGCGCTACGGTTTTCACAGCTTTTCAGCCTATGACTACTAAACGCCGGCTTTCCACAGCAGGTCCATTCCTCACCCTACGGCTTGATTTTTCCGAAGCCTCAAGTGAAAGCCCTCTGAGGGCTGGTTCGCCTGCAAAGCCGGCACGCATAAAAACAAGGCTGCGGCCAAACCGGCAGAGGCCGGATGGCCGCAGCCACCTTGTCATTTTCTAATACTTGCTAGTTTCTCTGAATTTTTATTATATCAGTTCTTTCCAGGCCCTGCAAGTCTTATTCCTCCGCAGGCTCCAGAAGTCCGTAAGTGCCGTCCTTTCTTACATAAACCACATTTACGTCTCCAGTCTCCATATTTTGAAACATAAAAAACTGATGGCCTATCATATTCATCTGTAAAATCGCTTCCTCCACCAGCAGAGGCTTCAAAGCGAAGTGCTTGATCCGCTCAATTTTGTAATCGCCCTCAGCTTCCTCCTCGGCGGAAGCTTCCTCTGTCTCTTGAGCTAAAAACTCATCGATGGCTCCCACCGCGCGGATTTTCTTTTCCAGCTTACACTTATTTTTACGAATTTGACGGCCCAGGGCATTGACCACTTCATCCAGAGCGTCGTTCATTTCCGGAGCGGTTTGCTCGGAGCGGTACACCATACCATCCGCGGTGCGAATCGTCACCTCTACGGTCTGCCTGCGTTTCTCCACGGTGACCGTAACGCTGGCTGAAGCGTCCTCACCGAACATGCGGCAGAATTTTTTCAGCTTCTTTTCCACCCGCTCCTTAAAATTATCGCGTAAAGATACTTTTCTTCCTGTTATGGTGATCTTCATGCTTCCTGTCCTCCTTTAAATTAAGCTTGCAACGATTAGTAAAATGAAATCTCTAGGGTTAATCGCTATTTTTATTATACCATGCCCAGCAAATTATTTAAAGGATTTCACAAAAAATTTATAATTTTAGTACAGTTTGTACAACATTTGTTTTATTTTCTTTCATAAACGATTTTTCCACCGCAAATTACCATTTCAGGCTTGTTCATCAATTCCAGCGGATCTCCTTGATATACCACAAAATCGGCATCCTTCCCCTCTTTGATGGAGCCCACCCGCTTGTCCAGTCCGCAGATCCTGGCTGGAGTAATCGTAATCGCCTCCAAAGCCTGCTCCCGATCCATTCCCTCCCGCACAGCCAGAGCGGCGCACAGCGGCAAATATTGAATCGGAGTCTCGGGGTGGTCGGTAATGATCGCAGTAGGAATTCCAGCCCTTGCCAGTATTCCTGGGGACCGGGGCGTCATATTCTTCAGCTCTGGTTTGCAGCGGTCCCCCAGAAATGGTCCGGACAGCACCTGCACCCGATCTTGTAGAAGCTCCCGGGTGATCAGATGCCCCTCAGTGCCGTGAACTAAAACATAATCCAGATTAAATTCCTTAGCGATACGAATCGCAGTAAAAATATCATCCGCCCGGTGCGCATGAAAGTGCGCCTGGATCTTGCGTTCCAGCAGCGGCGCCAGCGCCTCGCATCCGGCATCGTATTCCGGCGGATCATAATCTCCCTCCGGAGACTGGTCAGCCTTTATTTGATCCTCTAAATAGCGTTTTGCCTTTGAAAGCTGCTCCCGAATCACTGCGGCGGTTGCCATTCTGGTGGTGGGGGACTGATTTTTACTATGATAAACCGACTTAGGATTTTCTCCTAATGCAAATTTAATCGCCATAGGCTCTTTTAAAACCATATCGTCGATCCGCCGGCCATAGGTTTTCATTGCCAGCATTTGTCCCGCGACCGGATTTGCGCTGCCGGGTCCTGTCACCACAGTGGTAATTCCACCCTCCAGCGCCTCGGTAAAGCACCGGTCCATAGGATTAACGGCGTCCAGCGCCCTTAGCTGGGGCGTCAGCGGTTCGGTTTCCTCGTTGCCGTCATCTCCCTCGAAGGTGATGGCATCCTCAAACATTCCCAGATGGGTGTGGGCGTCTATAAAGCCGGGATACACATCTTGATCCTTCAGATCCACTATTTTTTCATCATCCAAGGTGAAATCGGACATCTCCCCGATCTCCGCGATTTTTCCATTGACGATATGGAGATATCCGCTTTCATAGTTTGAGCCCTCCATGGTGTGGATTTTTCCATTAATAAAATACATAGCGTTCCTCCTCGTGGATTTCCATACAAAAAGGCGAACACAAAGCTGTGCTCGCCCATTTCTTTATTTTTGCTGTCCGGAGCCGCGGCGGGAAAAGCCTCCCCGCTTATTTTCCGTCACCCGCTTCAAATCGGACATCTTTTCATCGCTGGCCTGCTTGAATCTGGACATCATGTCCTCAAAGCTGGCAGGCTCGCTGGACCTGCCTCGGCTGCCCTGCCATTCAAAGGAACCGGGCCGTCCGGGGCTTACAGAACGAGCGGGAGCGGAACTGCGCTGCTGGGGGCGCGGAGCCGGATCCATGGCTTTTTTCATGGAAAGGCTGACCTTGCCGTCTTCGCTGATGCTGAGCACCTTGACCTTGACCGTTTGGTTCTCCGTTACAAAGTCGCGGATTTCCTTTACAAACGTAGGGGCGACCTCTGAAATATGTACCATACCAGTTTTTCCGCCGGGAAGCTCGATAAACGCGCCAAATTTTGTAATGCCGGTAACCTTGCCTTCCAAAACCATTCCTACCTCAAGCTGCATATAGAACTGTTTTCCTCCCTTGATTTTCGATGTCCCTAAACATCAATTCCCTGCAATATTAATAAACACACGCTCTCCCGGATTAGCCAAATCAAGATCTCCTCTGGCAATACGCTCTATGTACTCCTGGTTCCCGTCCTTGGAATTCAAAACATCCCGAAGCTGGTCGTTTTGAAGCTCCTGGACCTTGATCGCCTGATTCAGGTCATCCAACGCCTTCCGCTTTTCGCTGATCTGCATCTGCTGGTTGACCAGCATCACAGCGACATAACAGATAAAGACAAAAACTGCCAAGCGGAGAAAGAAACTCTTTTTAGCTTTTTTGGTTTTTACTTCCTGCATGTTTCTTCCTTCCCTTCTTTTTGGCGTCCTTTTGCTTTCCACGTTTCTTTTTAGGAGAATGTTTATTTAAAGTATACACTATTCTGCGCCTGCGTTTCAAGCTATTTTTTGATTTTACCGCAATTTTTTTCGCAAAACCAAGAGCTTTTTTGAATACTTTTTCAAATTTTTTCCAAATCCAGCAAACCGCCCTCCAAACCGGCTTCAAAACATGACGCTTGATCCAGGAAAAGATCCGCTGCAGCACCTTTACTACCAGCCTGCTGATAAAGAGCGTGGCCTGCCCCAAGGTCAGGTGATACAGGCACCAGCCGATCAGTTCTCCCGCCAGAAGATAAAACCGCATTTGTCCCTGGTTTGCCGCCAGAAGAAACAGAAAGGTCGCAACGCCGCTGCTGAAAAAATAAAAGAGGTCCCAGAAAAAGGTCTGCCGCTTTCCCTGCGCAGTCAGGTAGCGGATAATCCGGAACACATCATAATAGGCTCCCAGAAGCACGCCCAGCAGCCCGGCGTATAAAAACAGCTCCCATTGGCCCGCCACTGTAATCTCCAAAAGGTCACATCCTTACCGGAACAGCTTGGAAAAAAAAGAGCCGTTGCTGGAACGGTTTTCCGTATAGGTCAAGGAGGCAATTTCTCCATCCAGCGTCAGCTCCCCCGTTTCTAAGCTCAGTTTATTGATGTGGAGCCCTTCCCCTTTAATCATCAGCTCTCCTACAGCGGTATAGGCTACCACGGTCTGCTCATCAAAGCTGTCCACATCCTCCACTCCGGATACCACCAGCTTTTTCCTGTCCTCTAAAATCAAATTGTGGGGCATTCCGGCTTTTTTCTCTATTTTTAATTCTGCCATCCTTTTTCCCTCCTATTGAAATCATAATGATACTTATGATTTTCAACGCCCCATTATGCAAAGCCCTGGGATTCCAAAGCCTCTCTAAATCATAAAAAGGATTTTTAAAATTTTTCTTTTGTCAAAACAGGAAATACGCTCCATCATCTGCTGAAGCAATGGGGCTTTCAGCGTCATAAATGGCAAAATTACTCTGAATAAAAGGATTTTGTCAAAATAGTTTTTTCCCCATGTGGAACAGTAAGCATGTACCGATTTTCTCGTAAAACCGGCCACAGAAAGGAGAAAATTATGAAAAAATTTATCAAAGGCATTACCATCGCCCTGGCTGTGGTTCTGTGCGGCCTTCTGGGCGTTGGAGCCTATTTGGCGAACTCATTGCCTGATAATTATAAGGTGACCCAAAACAGCGGCATACAGACCCATAACATGATTCCGGTCACCGCGAAAACAGAAAATAATCAGACACTGGTCGAAGCTGGAATCCTAAATCATCCCGACGAAACCTATCAGGCAGACCTGATGCTGCTGGACGCTATTCCCATTAAAACCGTAGACGTTGAGGTGGTGGAAGAAACCCAGGTGATCCCCTGCGGCACTCCCTTCGGCGTCAAGATTTTTACCCAGGGCGTGGTGGTAGTCGGGATGTCTGATTTAAAGTCAAACGGAAAAACAGTGAATCCCGCCCGTTCCGCCGGATTAAAAATCGGCGACGTGATTACCAGTATCAACGGCATCCAAGTGAATACCAATGAGGAGGTCGCGGCTATTATAGAGAAGAGCGGCGGCGTTCCTTTGAGCCTGTCGGTGCTGCGGTCTAACATGAGCTTTGAGGTCCAAATCACCCCTGTGAAAGCTGACGACGGCGTCTCTTACAAGGCCGGGCTTTGGGTTCGAGACTCCTCCGCCGGCATCGGAACGCTCACCTTTTACAACCCTGAGGAGCACTCCTTTGCTGGGCTGGGCCATGGAATCTGCGACATTGACACAGGCGACCTGATGCCTCTGCTGAGCGGCGATATTGTTTCCGCCAACATCAGCGGTATCGTAAAGGGTGAAAAGGGCACGCCCGGAGAACTGCGGGGTTATTTCAGCAATAACAACGCAATCGGCAATCTCTCAGCGAATATTCAGACCGGCGTTTACGGAACCATGGATCAGTGTCCCGCTTCCAACGAGCCCATGACTGTGGCTATGAAGCAGCAGGTAGTTCCTGGAAAGGCTCAAATTCTTACAACCATCCAGGGCAACGAACCGCAATATTATGATATCGAAATCGAAAGCGTAAATTATAACGAGGATGTACCCACTAAAAATATGATTGTAAAAATCACGGACCCTGAACTTTTGGAAAAAACCGGCGGCATTGTTCAGGGAATGAGCGGCAGCCCTATCATTCAGAATGGCATGCTGGTGGGAGCCGTCACCCATGTTTTCGTCAATGAACCGGAAAAAGGCTATGGGATTTTTGCGGAAAACATGCTGGAAAACTCCTACGAATTGGTAAATTCCCAAAAATTGGCATCTTAAATTAATTTTAAATATCGCATTATTACTGGGTTTTATGCTATTATCTTCCCCCTGCCCGCAAAATTTTTTCAAAAAAGTATTGCCATTTTTACCAATATATGGTAATCTTATGACAGAGAAAAAAATATAGGGGGATTTCAAAATGGAAAATCATGTAAAAATGCTGATTACCGAACAAGCTGCCGAATTTCATCGAGAGGACGCCAAGATCCTCAACGATTATGGTTTTGACCTTCACTTCTGCCAAAAGGATGGCATCCAGGTATTAAACGCGATCAACGAAGTGAATCCTGATGTAGTGGTATTGGATTTATTTATGCCCAGCATGGATGGAATCGGCGTGGTTGCCTCCGCTATGGAGAAGCCTGGCAAGCATCCGATGTTTATTGTTCTCTCTAATTTTGACAGCTCTGTGCTGGAAAAAGAGGTCATGAGCGCCGGCGCCTCCTATTTCGTGTTAAGGCCCTACAACGTGAAGGAGCTCGCCTCAAGGATTCTCCATTTAAAAGGCTCCTGCCAGCCTTCCGCCGGCGGCAAGCCTGTGGCTTCCCATTCCATACAGGGTCAAAGCATCGAAATTCAGGTGACCGATATTCTTCATCAAATCGGAGTTCCAGCTCATATCAAGGGTTATCACTATCTTAGAGACTCCATTTTGATGTCCATTGAAAATCCTGAAATCATCAACGCTGTCACAAAACAGCTTTATCCTGCTGTGGCAAAGAAATATGAAACCACCTCATCCAGAGTGGAAAGGGCGATCCGTCATGCCATCGAAGTGGCTTGGGACCGCGGCGACGTGGATATTTTAAACTCCTATTTCGGCTATACCATCCACACCAGCCGCGGAAAGCCCACCAACAGCGAATTCATCGCCATGATTTCCGACAAGCTTCGTTTGGAGATGAAAAGCGCCTCCTAACCAGATTTCCCTTTTGAAAAAAAGCTTCTTTGCCCTGATCCGACACGGTTCGACCTGGGGCAAAGAAGTTTTTTATTTATTTGATTAGAGCAGGAAAAAAGCGGGAAAACTGAGTATGGACTATTTTTCATAGACAAGCATATTAATGTAACAGGACTGTTACTTTAAGGAGGACCCTAAATGCAAAAGTTATGGACGATTTGTCTGTCTCTCATGATGGGCATATCCTTTGTGGCTTCTTACCCGGCCGCCCTTGTAGAAGCGCCGGCTATGAAAACGCCCGATGAAAGCCTGGAAGCTATAAAAGCTAAGGCTTTTATGGATCCGCTGGACCAGCTCGTCCAATCGTTTCTCGACGATTTCAATACCTGTACCCAGCCGCAGGAGACTGCGCAGCCGTCTTCCTCTGAGCCGGATGCTCCTGCTTCCGAAGCCTCCTCACCTGATTCCAGCAGTCAAGAGGCCGCGTCTTCCGAGCCGGCTGAGCCTGCGGAAGCCTCCGGCGATCCCTCAGAGCCCGCTATACCCGCTAATTCCGACAACGCTATAGAGCTTTCGGAATTTTATATCCCGGAAATTCCATTATCCCAGGAGCTGCAGGCTTACACTTACCAGCAGTGTCAGGAAAAGCAGGTCAGTTACGAACTGGTTTTAGCCATGATGTACCACGAAAGCAACTATGATCCCTCCGCAGTGAGGTATTATGAGGATGGCTCTTCTGACAGCGGGATTATGCAGATTAACAGCATCAATTCTCAATCCTTATATGAGCTTTATGGGATCACTGATCTTCAGGATCCTTATGAAAATATTTTGGCAGGCGTCAGTATTATTTCCGGCTTTGTCCATCAATACGGCGAACATGACGGCCTGATGGCCTATAATATGGGCGTGGGCGGCTATCAAAACGCCATTGCCAACGGAACCTATACCACCACCTACGCTCAAAACATCATGGCAACCAAAAGTGAAATCGAAGGCCTGCGGCAAAACGCCTGATCTCTCTTGAAAACCCGCTCTGCATCCTCTATAATAAAAGCATTACAAAATACGGAGGATTTTATGAGACTGGATAAATATTTAAAGGTCAGCCGTTTAATTAAGCGGCGTACTGTGGCCAACGAGGCCTGCGATGCCGGCAGAGTGCTGGTCAACGGAAAGCCTGCCCGGGCTTCCTACGATGTGAAGGTTGGCGATGTTTTGGAAATTCAGATGGGCAGCCATCCGTTAAAAGCGGAGGTACTGGATGTAACGGAATACGCCAAAAAGGAAACCGCCTCTCAGCTTTACCGATTGCTGTAAAAGAAGCCCGCCGGCATTTGCCGGCGGGCTTCTTTTAATTAATTTTTTATCAAACAGCCTTCAAGATTTTACAAAGCAGCCGCTTTCTGATTAGCTGCCGGTAACAAAGGGCAAGCTGTGAAAATGAAGACAGCTGTTTTTATTTAATAGGTTCTTCTACCTGCTCGCCGCAGCCACAGCCGCAATAGTCCTCATCGTCAGCATCAGAGCAGCAACCGCAGTCGCACTCTAAATCGTCGAAGTCGAACTCCAAGGATTCGCCGCAGTTAGGGCACTGAATACCGCCTTTCAGCAAAACATCCTCGGAAACGCAGATAGTTTCATTACAGGTGGGACAGGTGACCTCATAATATTCCTCATCCTCGCCGTCATCTTCATCCTCATCGTAGAAGTCCTGCTCCAGATAATACAAGTCCTCGTCTACCTCATCCAGCTGGTTGCCCATATCGTTCATGCTTTCCTCTAAGTCGGAAACCGTCAGGGCCATATCGTCCAACAGGCCGATGATCGCATTGATGACCTTGACCTCTTTTTCGTCAGCGTTCAGCTCCAACCCTTCTACAAGACCTTTGATGTACGCGGTTTTTTCTGTTAAAGTCATACCTGTACCTCCTTAAATTCGTTTTGTTCGTTTCTGAATTGATTGGGCTTCCTTTCTTTCCGCTTCCTTCACAATCCACTTCCAAAAACAGGAAACCGCCAATGAATAGTATTGGTTAAGCGCGCTCCATATATTCGCCGGTACGGGTATCTACGCGGATCATTTCCCCTTCGTCGATAAACAACGGAACCTTGATCTCCGCGCCGGTTTCCAAAGTGGCAGGCTTAGTGGCGTTGGTAGCGGTATCCCCCTTAAAGCCGGGATCCGTCTTGGTCACCTGAAGCTCCACAAAGAACGGGGGCTCCACGCCGAACACGCTGCCCTTATAAGAAAGCACCTTGCACTCCATATTTTCTTTCACAAATTTAAAGTTGTCACCCAGCACGCTTTTGTTGATTGGCAGCTGCTCATAAGACTCCAAATCCATGAAATAATACAGATCTCCGTCATTGTACAGATACTGCATATCCTTTCTGTCGATAAAGGCGGTGGGATATTTGTCGTTGGGATTGAAGGTCTTTTCCACCACGCTGCCGGTAATCACGTTTCTGATTTTGGTGCGGACAAAAGCCGCTCCCTTTCCGGGTTTAACATGCTGGAATTCTATAATCGAATATACATTCCCATCCATTTCAAAGGTAATGCCGTTTCTGAAATCACCTGCTGATACCATATATGATCCTCCAATACAAAATTATCTAATATAGAGTTTATCCTAAATCACCGTATTTTTCAAGTTTTTTCTCACAAATTATAAAAGAATCAACTCTTTTGATGATTTCGTAAAATTCTGATACCCGTTTTCTGTAATTACCACCATATCCTCGATCCTTACGCCAAACCGGTCCGGCAGATAAATTCCGGGCTCAACAGTCATCACTACGCCCGGCTCCAGGATATCCGGGCTGGACGGACCGCATCTGGGCTCCTCGTGGATTTCCAGACCTACGGAATGACCGGTTGCGTGGCCGAAGCAGCGCCCATAGCCCGCTTGCGTGATTAAATCTCTGGCCGCGGCGTCCACCTCCTTACAGGACTTTCCAGGGCCAATCGCGGCCAAGGCGGCCAGCTGAGCCTTTAGGACCGTCTCATATACCTGTTTTTGTTCATCCGTCACCTGGCCGAGAGCCACTGTTCTCGTCATGTCGCTGCAATAATGGTGATAGACGGCACCAATATCCATTGTGATAAAATCGCCTTTTTCAACGGGCTTTTCCTCAGGCACGCCGTGAGGCAAGGAGCCGTTCTTTCCGGAAACTACGATCAAATCAAAGGAAACGCTTTCCGCGCCGTTTCTCCTCATAAAAAATTCGATTTCCAGCGCCAGCTCCCGTTCCGTGATTCCTTCCTTGATTTTAGCAAGGATGTGGGAAAAAGCGGCGTCGGTAATTTCTTGGGCTGTGTTCATCTCCCGAAGCTCCCCCGGCTCCTTGATCCGGCGCATTTGGTGCAGAAGCCGGTCTAAGGTTCGATCCTTAACCACCCTAGCCCCAGCCGCATGGAAAATCGTTTCCATCTGCTGGGCAGAGGACAAGGAAATCCCCTCATACTCTAATAAAATGCCCTTGAGCCCTTCCTGACGGGCAAGCTCCTTCAGCGTCTCCCCGATTTTGGAAAACTCCACCACCTTGCAATGGGAAACCTGCTTGCAGGCAGCCTCATAATAACGGAAGTCCACAATAAAATAGGCTTCCCGCCGGGTGACCAGCACGTAGCCCGCCGAGGTTTCCATCCCGGTGAGATACAAACGGTTTGCCGGAGATGTGATCAACGCGCCGTCTACGGCCTGCTCTCCCACCGCCTCCGGCAAAAGCGACATTAGCCGCTCTGTTCTTTCCGCCATAACCGCCGCCTCCTTTCTGGCTTTTATCGATGCTTTTCAACGATTTTACAAAACACTTTTATCCATCTGTATTCTTTCATTTCAAAGTAAGCGCTTTAAAGCGTCGATAGCCAAAAAATAGCTGTTTTTTCCGAAGCCCGCGATCTGTCCGGCGCATACCGGCGAAATCACGGAATGGTGCCGGAATTCCTCCCGGGCATAAATATTGCTCATATGAACCTCTACAAAGGGAATCCGCAGGCAGGAAATCGCATCCCTCAGGGCATAACTGTAATGGGTCAGCGCTCCCGCATTGATGACCGCCCCATCGAACACATCCTTCGCCTCGTGGATTTTATCCACTAAAGCCCCCTCCCAATTGGACTGGAAGATTTCGCAGGCGCAGCCCGCCTTGTCTGCGTAGTCCCGAATCTGGGCGTCAATGCTCTCCGCTGTTTCCGTGCCGTAAATTCCTTTTTCCCGCACGCCGATCATATTTAAGTTCGGCCCCAGCAGTACCAATATCTTTTTCAACTTTCCTCACTACCTCCTGGCTTTTTTTAACTCCGGCCCATTTTCGCTTTTTTGCGAAATCGCCGTTCCCACTTCCGTCTCAGCCGAAAGCTGGCGGTATTCTCCAGCTGAATCGGCTCCAGCAGCACTGATTTCATGCCGCATAGATTAGCCCCGATGATATCTGTAAATATTTGGTCTCCTACCACCAGGCACTGGCTGTTTTTCACTTGATTCCGCAAGCCTTTTTTTGCTTTTAAATATCCCCACGGCAGCGGCTTTGCCGCGAAATGGACAAAGGGCAGCTGAAACTGGGCGGCAAAAGGTTCTACCCGCTCTTTAAAATTATTCGAAATAATAAAAAGCTGGAAGCCCTGTTCCACCAGATTTTGGGCCCAAGCCACCGAGCCCTCAAACGGAGACTGAGAGCCATGAGTCGATAGGGTATTGTCTACATCTAAAAACACAGCCCGGATTCCCAAGGAATTCAGCAGTTCTTCAGAGATATCCGTCACCCGTTTCAAAGCTACCGTAGGCAGAAAAAAAGACATAAAAACCTCCAATCAAAACCACGGGATGAACCCATAGCTTGCCCAGGCCCTCTGGGCCTATCTCTTGCGGCAGCCCCTTTGGGGGCCATTTTTGACCACCAGCTCAGCTGGTGGATGTATCCGGCCTTTTCGGCGGCATTAAAAAAGCGGGCAATCCTGCCCGCTTTTTCAAAACGCTTGAATTCAATTGGAGCAGCCGCTGTCATAAGCCTGTCGCAGCTTATTTAAACTTGCGCTTACGAGCTGCTTCAGACTTCTTTTTGCGACGTACGGAGGGCTTTTCATAAGCTTCTCTCTTACGCACCTCGGCAATAACGCCGGCTCTGGCGCACTGCTTCTTAAATCTTCTCAAAGCACTGTCCAAAGACTCGTTATCCTTAATTCTAATTTCAGCCATCTATTTCCCTCCCCTCCGTCGAACGACAGGGGTATTTGTGTCTCACGATACTAAAATATTATACAGTAGCGGATCTTAGGTGTCAAGGGCAATGTGTGAAAGTTCACAAATTTGTTTTATTCTCTAGGAAATAAAACCCTAATTTGGTAAATATTTACAATCTTTATTTGTTACACAACGCCCTGGAAAAACCTCTCTAATTCCCACAGAACCGGCTCATTTTACCACAAGGTTGACCAGCTTTCCAGGCACGTAAATCTCCTTGAGAATAGTCTTTCCGCCGATTGCGGCGCAGATTTTCTCATCTGCCTTCGCCGCGGCAACGGCCGCATCCTTGGCCACATCGGCGGGCATGGAAAGCTTGCCGCGAACCTTGCCGTTTACCTGCACGACAATTTCTATGGTCTCATCCTTGCATTTATTCTCGTCATAGGCCGGCCACTGCTGCTGGCATACCATTTCCTCTCCCAGCTTATTAAGGCTCCACACCTCTTCCGTGACATGAGGGGCAAATGGGTTCAGCAGAATCGTAAACACCTTAAGCTCCTCCGGCGTGATAGAGCCGCTGTCATAAATATCATTAATCAGGGACATTAAGGCGGCGATCGCGGTATTGAACTTCAGGTTTTCAATATCCTCTCCCACCTTTTTGATGGTTTTATGGAAAGGAGTCTCCAGCGGGGCACGGATTCCGCCATCCTTTACCAGGATATCCTGCAAGTTCCAATAGCGCTCCACAAAGCGGCGGCAGCCGCGGATTCCAGCGGCGCTCCAGGGCGCGGCCTTCTCAAAGTCGCCGATGAACATTTCAAACAAGCGCATGGTATCGGCCCCGTATTCCTTGACGATGTCATCCGGGTTTACCACATTTCCTCTGGATTTGCTCATTTTCTCGCCGTTTTCTCCCAGGATCATGCCATGGCTGGTGCGCTTGGCATAGGGCTCCGGCGTGGGAACAACCTTGATATCGTAAAGGAACTTATGCCAGAAGCGGCTGTAAAGCAGGTGCAGTGTGGTATGCTCCATTCCGCCGTTATACCAGTCCACCGGCGTCCAGTACTCCAGCGCCTGTTGAGACGCCAGGGCTTGATCGTTGCGGGGATCGGTATACCGCAGAAAATACCAGGACGAGCCGGCCCACTGAGGCATGGTATCGGTTTCCCGCTTGGCGGGGCCGCCGCAGTGAGGACAGGTGGTATTCACCCAATCGGTCATATTGGCTAAGGGAGATTCCCCATTTTCCGTCGGCTCATAAGAATCTACTTCCGGCAGGGTCAGAGGCAGCTCGCTCTCCGGCAGAGGAACATAGCCGCATTTCTCGCAATACACAATCGGGATAGGCTCTCCCCAGTATCTCTGACGGGAGAATACCCAGTCTCTCAGCTTAAAGTTCACCTTAGCGCGGCCTCTGTGATTTTCCGTAAGCCACTTGGTGATCTTCACCTTGGCCTCCTCTACAGAGAGGCCATCCAACAGCCCGGAGTTTACCATAATTCCTGTCGCACAGTCTGTAAAGGCTTCTTCCTGTACATTACCGCCCTTTACGACTTCGATAATGGGAAGGCCGAATTTCTTAGCGAATTCCCAGTCTCTGGTATCGTGGGCAGGCACCGCCATAATTGCGCCGGTGCCATAGGACACCAAAACGTAATCGGAAATAAAGATCGGGATTTCCCGGTCATTGACCGGATTGATGGCCTGTACGCCAAGCAGCTTTACACCGGTTTTGTCCTTAGCTACTTCAGTCCGCTCAAAATCGGACTTCTTCGCGGCCGCCTCCTGGTAAGCCCGTACCTCGTCCATATTCTGAATTTGACCAGCCCATTTTTCAATCATGGGATGCTCCGGGGAAATCACCATATAAGTCGCGCCGAACAGGGTATCCGGCCGGGTGGTGTACACGGTCAGCTTATCGCCCAGGGTGGTGTCAAAATCCACCTCTGCACCGGTAGAACGGCCGATCCAGTTTTTCTGCTGCGCCTTGACACGGTCCGGATAATCCACCAAATCCAAATCATCGATCAGGCGCTGAGCATACTCGGTGATCTTCAGCATCCACTGGGATTTCACCTTTCGCACCACTTCGCTGCCGCAGCGCTCGCAAACGCCGTTGACCACCTCTTCGTTGGCCAGCACGCATTTGCAGGAGGTGCACCAGTTTACGGAAGCCTCTTTTTTATACGCCAAGCCGTGCTTAAACAGCTGCAAAAAGATCCACTGTGTCCATTTATAATAGCTGGGATCCGTGGTGTTGATCTCACGGCTCCAGTCAAAGGAAATGCCGAGTGACTGCAGCTGCTGCTTAAAGCGGGCGATATTTTTCTTTGTCACCACCTCTGGATGGACGTGGTTTTTAATGGCAAAATTTTCGGTAGGCAGGCCAAAGGGTGGACAACGAGCTGCTGTTCCGCTCCCGGGACAACAAGACCCTGGAGCTGTACAACAAGGACTACGACGAAGTGGAACGCAGCTATACCACAGACGGCAAGGCGAAGGACGGCAAGGTCACTTATACCAACGAGGACGGCTGGCAGGTGGTGCTGGCAGATACCTATGATGCCGTGATCTCCTCTGCACGGTTCGTCACGGAAAACGACAAGCTGGCGCTGTATGTGGACGATGACACCGCAGTCATCGGACTCTACGACAAGGCGAAAGATAAAATGTGGTGGTCTACGCCCGAAAACGTGGGACACGACAAGACCGCAACCAATACCATTGTAGAGGACCTGTCCTCTTCGCTGAAAATGGTCTACGGCGAACCGGATGCCCGGAGTACTACCAATATGCGCTCCAGGGGCGACGCCAAAATTAAGGTCAAGGACAAGAGCAGCGGCGTGAAGATCACCTATTCCTTCAAAAAGGCAGGCATCACCGTTCCGGTGACCTACACCCTGGAGGATGACTACCTGGAGGCAAAGATCGACACTGCCGACATCGAGGAAGAAGATACCTCACAGTCCGGAAAGCTGGTCACATCCCTTTCCGTGCTCAGCAGCTTCGGCGCAGCGTCCTCTGCGGACACGGGCTATTTCGTGATCCCGGACGGCAGCGGCGCACTAATCCGTTTCAACAACGGGAAGAAAACGGCGAAATCCTATACCGGCTATGTGTACGGTTCGGATGTCACCGCCGTGGCACAGACCGAGCCGGCTGTGACTGAGCAGGTCTATCTGCCCATGTACGGCATCGTCAACGGCGACAACGCCATGATGGTGGTCTGCACCGAGGGCGACTCCAACGCCAAGCTGACCGCAAGCGTCAGCGGACAGTCCAAGAGCAGTTTCAACATCTGCGGCTTTGACTTCACCGTCCGGGATTCGGATACCTACTATATGTCCGGCGACAACAGCACGGCGCTCACCGTGTTTGAGGACGGCGACATGAAAACCGATACGCTGGCGGTGCGGTATTATCCGCTGGAGACCGAGGACACCCCGGATTACACCGATGTGGCTGAGGCATACCGGAACTACCTTACCGAAGAGGCAGGGGTGACTGATACGGCAGAGGACACCGACCCCGGACTGTACCTCAACTTCTACGGCGGCACCATAAAGGAGAAATCCGTGCTGGGCGTGCCGGTGAAAATGAAAACAGCGCTCACCAGCTTTGAGCAGGCGGAGCAGATTTTGCAGGATCTGTCGGACGGCGGCGCCGAGAATATGAAGGTGCAGTATTACAACTGGACCAACGCCGGCATTTCCGGCAAGGTGGATCTGAAGGCAAAGGCTGCCGGCTGCCTGGGCGGAAACAGCGACTGGAAGGCGCTGCAGAGCTATGCGGATTTCAACGGCGTGACTCTGTATCCGGCAACGGACAATGAGACGTTCAAGTCCGGCAACGGGTACTACACCTTTACCGATACTACCGTCCGCATCTCCGGTTCCTATGCCCGCATCTATGACTACAACCTGGCATACGGCACACAGAGTACGGCAAACAAGCCCCTGTCCCTGCTGTCTCCGGCGACCTTCACCGAGATCGCTGAAAAGCTCACCGGGAACTATCAGGATAAATCCCTGTCCCGTGTCTCCCTGGGCAGTCTGACCACAGCCCTCTACGGGGACTACGGCAAGCAGGAGATCTCACGGGATAAGGCACAGCAGCTGCTGGAAGAGTCCTATCAGAAGATCACAGACGGAGACATCACCCTGCTGGCAGACGGGGCAAACGCCTATGCGCTGCCCTATGTTCAGGAGATCACCGATGTGCCGCTGCAGTCCAGCGGATTCGATGTGTTTGATGAGGACATCCCGTTCTATCAGATCGTGATGCACGGACTGAAATCCTATGCCGGCAGCGCCGTGAATGCCTCGGCAACGCCGGAAGAGACCGTGCTGCTCTCCATTGCATCCGGCAGCAGCCTGCACTTCGACATGATCGGCGAAGAGACCAGCACGCTGAAAGACACTGTGCTGGACGGTCTCTATTATGCCAGCGCCGAAAGCTGGTACACAAAGCAATGACCTTTTGAGCCAAAGGATGCGACAAACGATAATTGATGTATTGCGATTGCAGCGTAGTTATC
>ENA-UPXB01000085-UPXB01000085.1-human-gut-metagenome-genome-assembly--contig:-NODE-85-length-69356-cov-9.406848_pt1 | contig 69356 bp, 67 predicted proteins | sample MGYA00250055_ERZ773386 | MGnify/ENA primary metagenome ERZ773386 (study PRJEB29103, sample SAMN06111974) | human gut metagenome | biome: human gut; feature: ankylosing spondylitis patient; material... | reverse complement strand
GAAAAAACGGTTGATGTAACAAACAGCATGTCTGGATGTAATAACTTGCATATTTGCAGAATATTTTTATTAATTTCTTTTGGTATATTGACGACTCTTTTTTTTATAATGTTTATGCCATTTTTTCGAGTCATATTGACTTGTAGAAATAGAGCAGAGACAGGAAGATCTGTTATGGTATTGCAAAAACAGAATCTGGTAAATAAAGGAGATACGAGATAAGCTTTCGTTGAAAACAAATGAGTTTAATCCGTATCGAGACAGGTTAAAGAAAAGGGGTATTATTGATTGCAAGGAACATGGGTATGTTTTCTTTTCATTACCTGAATTTGGGGAATATGTATTAACGCATTTGTAATATTAGATAGATGGATATAACTTCTATAAGAAATAAACATTTTCAACTTGTACCTCTTTTGTTCGCACGATAATATGAAAGAAATGAATTCTTTGCGTGTAACAGAGAATTTATTGGAGGTATCCTGTGTTTGATCAAGGTCATCGTTGACCGGCAGGGGAAAAAGCTTCCGGGAACGATTACTGACTTTGTCAATGAAAATGGTGTTGATTTTCCGGTTGTGCGGTTTCAGTATAATGGACAGGATATGAAATTACGAGCTGCAAATGGCGGAAACAAAAAGTTAAACCAGAATGATCCGGTGGAGATCATTTATCGTCCGGGCAAAGCAAAGTATGTGAACATTGTTGGAGATAACAAAGATGTAGTGATCGCAGTTGGAATAACCGTATGTGGTATCGGTCTGATCAATTGTAAGATTTTACGGTAAATAATTATAAACTTGTTTTCCTTTCTGATATCCGTTACAATCAAACTTGGAGAGATGGAGGCAATATACAAAGCTAAAATATGCATGTTATTCTGTTTTATCGGGAAAGGAGATGAAATATGGATAACGAAATTGTATATTCCTCCAAGGCTACTGATCAGAAAGCACAGTATGATGCCAGTGCCAAGCGCTTGCTTGGACAGAAGATCATATTGGCGCATATACTGATCAGGGTAGTAGAAGAATTTAAAGGTATGGATGCAGATACGGTTGCATCATTGATTGAAGGTGAACCGTATATCAGCCAGGTTCCGGTAGAACCGGGATTAACGAACAAAGAAACGGTGGATGCCAGAACCGGTGAACGGATTGTCGGACTGAATACAGAAAGTTCCGAAATTGATGAGGGAAAGATATATTTTGATATTATCTTCTATGTTCGGATGCGGGATGGACTGGCGAAAATGATCATCAATCTGGAAGCCCAGAAGAATGAACCGACGAAGTATCATATCTTAAATCGGGCAATCTTCTATACGGCAAGACTGGTGTCATCCCAGAAAGAGCGGGAATTTACAGGTTCTGATTATAATGAGATCAAACAGGTGTATTCCATCTGGATCTGTATGAATATGAAAGAGAACAGTCTGAGTCATATTCATATGGTAAAAGATGATTTACTTGGCGAACAGGATTGGAAAGGCAATCTGGATATCCCTAACATCGTGATGATCGGTCTGGCAAAGGAGATTCCACCAAAGGAAGAACAATATGAACTGCATCGATTACTTGGAACATTATTGTCGCAGACAATGACGGCAGAACAAAAATTGAAGCTTATGAAACAGGAGTATGACATACCGGTAGACAGAAATGGTATTAGAGATGAGGTGAAAGTCATGTGTAATCTGAGTGAAGGCGTAGAAGAAATGGGATATGCAAAGGGCGAAGCCGCTGGTAGAGCTGCTGGCATGGTCGCTGGCAGGTCAGAGGGCGAAAAAATAGGCGAAGCACGAGGCAAGACTATTGGAAAATCTGAGGTTATCCTGAAAATGCATAAGAAAGGCTATTCCTTAGAGCAGATCATGGATGTAACCGATATGAGTGAGACGGAAATCAAGACAATTATAGGATAAGAGCATAGGCAGAACAGGTAATATGTATATTTTAGCAGAAGTCCGGATATGGCAGAAATGCTCTATCTGGATTTTTTTGAAGACGATGTTAAAACTTTTTTAGGAGTCATCCTGTCTATTATAGTAGATGCATGACATTCATGATTATAAGCAAAGGAGAGATGATTATGGGAAAAATGAAAAGCAGATTAAAGCGGTTTGTTGTCTGGTGCATGGCGGTAGTCATGTTGTGCATGAGTGGACCGTTTACAGCAAATGCGGCAGCATTGGAAAGTGAGACGCCGGAACTTGCGGCAGCAAAGACTGTAAAGATCAAAAATGCAAAAGTTGGAACAAAAGTTACGGTGGGAGATTATACCTACAGGATAACCACACTGACACCGAAGAAGAAAACGGTAGAGGTAACGGGATTTACCAAAAAGGCAAAAAAGAAGTGTGGCGAGGTAATGATACCTGCCAGTATAAAGATTGCATCGAAGACAGGAAAATACAAGGGAACTTACAGCTTTAAGGTTACATCTGTTGGGAAGAAGGCTTTCTATAATAACAAAAGAATATGGGAGATAACATTAGGAAATAATATCCGCACAGTTAAAAAACAGGCATTTTACGGATGCTCCAATCTGGGTAGTCTTATTTTCTATGATGCGGACAAGCTGAAGGTGCTTGAAGCGGGAGCGTTTCAGAATTGCAAAAATCTGTGGTATACGAACCTGGACAAGCAGAATCTGATGATAAAAAAGATCGGGAAAAATGCACTAAAAAACTCAGGCATAAAAGATAATCCGTATTTTATCAAAACGAGGAAAAAACCGAAAACAATCGATAACAATCAGATGATCATAACAGAGTCATACGAGGACGGCGGTGAAAAGATCGGCGGGCTGGATAATATGGGTGAGGGTGTTGTGAGCAAATGGAAAGGGCTTGTTGTCTATTCGAAGAAACCGGTAAATCCAAGAAAATTTATTGCGAAATATGGAGATTCATATGGATACCGAGAGGCTGATCTGCCGGTGCTTGATGGTTCCGGTGGGGCAACAACATATCTGCCAAATTACAAAAACATAAAGATTTTGTTCGGAGCAAACACCCATAAACTGGAATCGTCCATTTGGGAAGTCTTTGGAGAGATAAATATGGAATATTATAACGTTGCTCCTTATATAAATGCAGGATATAAATATATGACCTATATTTACATAGACAGCTTGGTAGAAAAACCATATGATCTTTCTATTTATTATGGAAAAGAAAAAGTAAAAACGGTCAAGATGGAAGGCATCACAAAGGCAGAAAGAAAAACAGCCCTGAAGGAATCGGTTACAACCTGGGGAACTCTGGCGGATGTTTTAAAAGTAAACAGGCTGTTCGAGAAACTGAGAGCAGGCTATGAAAAGAAGTATAACAGATCTGCAAAAAATCTTGATATGGGAGAAATGATACAGTTGCTGGATGCGTATATAGGTTCGTTTCCATATAAAGAATATAATTGCGGGGCGGTCTGGTATATGGTCGAGGCAGCAAAATACTACGGAGCATATGGAATGGTTGTATACAATGATTCGGAAAAAGAATATTATCGAAATCTGCAGCCGACTATATATGGTTCGCTCAAGAATTATAATGCGGTTCATGATGAACATACAAAGATGTATTTTCACACGATCGGAATGGTGATCTATGAAGGCGGCTATATGTTTGGAGAGCTAAATGGTAATATGGCGAATAATAAAAGTACATATTTGGAATGCCTGCCGGAGGATTATCATAAGATTACAGAATTCAGAATGGATCAGACACCTTTGACAAGCGTTGATGAACATTGTATCCAGATCGCATCGTATAAAAATGTTGCTGATTTCTGGCAAAAGAATTATAAGATAGATGTTCATACATTCGATCCGTATAATCCGGATACGTGGTATTAATTCGGAATTGTTAATATACGGCATCAGATACAGATAATAGAATTTATTTGTATCTGGTGCCGTTTTTTTACGCATTGTGATGGTAAAAAATGCGGATTAATGCTACAATAAAACGAATGGGGAAACGCTTTGGCAGATACGAATGAAAAGGCTGAATGAGATTATACGAGAGGAAACGAAAAAATGAACAAACGAAACCGGTTGAAAACCATTCGGCCGCAGAATGAACGTGCGGCAAGAGCATTCCGTAAGAAGCAGAACATGAAGGTAGAGCTGAATAAAAAGTGGCTGCCTGTTGTCTATGTGGTGATGCTCGGCATCTGTATTTTACTGAATGTGACAAATGATAGTCTGGATCCGGCAAATGTGCTGATCAGTGTCTGTATGTTTGGAATCGTGGGAGCGATATTTGTCTATGCATATAAGCATCTGAAGCATATCGACCAGATGGGGGAAGATTTTCGTATAGCCATCAGCTATATCAAGGGCGACTATGCAAAAGAAAAGAAGCTTCTTTGGGATCTGTATCGTACCGAGACCCGGTATGGTATCTTTAATGAGGAACATCTGAGAAATTCCTATGTAGATTATGTGGAAGAAATGAAACGTTTGGAGCAGGATGAAGAAGGAAAATATGCCTGTGACGTCGAGGATTTTATAAATTATCAGTTGATCGATGATGCAGTAGAAAAGGGTCGTCTGAATCTGGTGCCGGGTGCCATGACCGGACTTGGTATTCTTGGTACCTTTATCGGTCTGTCAATCGGACTTCAGGCATTTAACACTGGATCAGCAGAAGAGATCACGAACAGTATCGGACCTCTGATGGATGGTATCAAGGTTGCATTCCATACCTCTATCTATGGAATGATCTTTTCCCTGACATTTAATCTGATCTTTAAGACGGTTTTGGAACAGGCATATCATAAGCTGGATGAATTTGTAGCAGAGTTCAAACGGTATGTACGTCCGGATGCGACTTACGATAACGGTAATCTGGAACTGGATTTTCAGAAGAAACAGTTGGAAGCAACGATAGCAACACAGAAAGCCATCGAGGAGACATTGGCTTATCTGAAATCTATGCATGAGGACATCGAGGATATCCGTATCCTGACAAAGGATCAGAATGATATCTTCCGTGGCAGATTGAACCGCCCGAGAGCGATCGAACAGAGCAGCAGGGAGGGATAAGGCATGAGTAAGAAACGAAGAAGACTGGAGGAAGAAGAAACCTCTTACTGGCTGTCTTATTCCGATATGATGGCAGCACTCCTTCTGATCTTTATTCTGATCATTTCTTTTACACTGATGCAGTCAAAAAGCCAGTATGAGAGTAAACAGGCGGAGCTTGATAAACAGCAGGAGATCATCAAAGAGCAGGAACAGCTCTTAAAAGACCAGCAGGCGGAGCTTGACCGTATCGCAGGCATCCGAAGTGATCTGGTGGCGGCACTCCGTGATGAGTTTGCAGACAGTTCGTTAAATGTAAAAGTTGATGAAAAAACCGGAGCGATCACATTTGATGCAAGCGTTTTGTTTGATGTAGCAGACAGTGATCTGAAGGAAGAAGGAAAGACATTCTTGAAAGAATTTCTTCCCAAATACTGTAAAGTGCTGCTGGATGAAAAATATCGTGATTATGTATCGGAGATTATTATAGAAGGTCATACAGATACGAATGGATCTTATATTTATAATCTTGAACTTTCCCAGCAGAGAGCCTTTTCTGTTGCGAAGTATTGCCTGACCGAGAGTAACGGAATCATAAGCTCCACAGATGTTGAACTGCTTCGAAGTGTGCTGACGGCAAATGGAAAGTCCTACAGCAATCCGATTTATAAGGAGGATGGATCTGTCGATCTGGAAGCATCCAGACGAGTAGAGATCCTGTTCCGGCTTCAGGATGAAGAAATGATCGCTGAGATGATGGATATTCTGAAAGAGAAATAGATATTTTGAAAGAGAAACAGACCAACACTTGCGGTTTTAAAAACGAGATGGTACAATGAGCATTGCGATGGGATGTGTTTGTACATACCAGCATAATGCGAAACCAACATTGAACCGACAGGTGAAATGGTACAATGAGCATTGCGACGGTACATATTTATATGTACTAAAATGGATAGATTGTCTTTGAAAGGAAAACGAGATGAAAAGAGTAGTTGTAACAGGAATGGGCGCTGTAACCCCGATTGGAAATAACGTAGAAGAATTCTGGGATGGCATTAAGAAGAATAAAGTAGGTATTGGCGAGATTACAAAATTTGATGTATCCGAATATAAATGCAAAATGGGTGCTGAAGTAAAAGATTTTGATCCGAAACAATATATGGATCCAAAGGCAGCCAGAAGAATGGAGCCGTTCTGCCAGTATGCAGTTGCAGCTACAGGCGAAGCAATCAAGAATGCCGGTATTGATCTTGAGAAAGAAGATCTGACAAGATTCGGAACCTGCATCGGTAACGGACTTGGCGGTGTATCTACGATCGAAAAGGAACATGCCAAGGTTATGAATGGTAAGGCAAACCGTGTCAGTGTAATGATGGTTCCTATGATGATCTCGAATATGGCAGCCGGAAATGTAGCGATTGCATATGGCTTAAAGGGCAAATGTACAGATGTTGTAACAGCATGTGCGACAGGAACAAACAGCATTGGCGAGGCATATCGTTATATTCAGGTCGGAGATGCAGATGTGATGGTAGCCGGAGGCGCTGAATCACCGATCTGTGAGACAAATGTTTCAGGATTTATCTCCATGACAGCTCTTTCAAGTGCAACGGAAGCAGATCGTGCGTCGATTCCGTTTGACAAAGACAGATGTGGATTCGTTATCGGTGAAGGAGCTGGAGTCGTAGTCCTGGAATCTCTGGAGCATGCGCAGGCAAGAGGAGCAAAGATCCTTGCAGAGGTTGTCGGATATGGTTCCACCTGTGATGCATTTCACATTACATCCCCTGCCGAGGATGGAGAGGGTGCAGCAAGAGCCATGACACTCGCGATCAACGAGGCTGGCATTACACCGGCAGACGTTGATTATATCAATGCACACGGAACAAGTACCCACCACAATGATCTCTATGAGACAAGAGCAATTAAGAAAGCATTTGGTGAAGATGCATATAATGTAAATATTAATTCTACAAAATCCATGATCGGTCATTTATTTGGCGCGGCCGGAGCAGTTGAATTTATTACATGCGTAAAATCTATCGAAGATGGATACATTCACCCAACAGTAGGTCTTCGTGAGACAGAAGGCGAGATCGACCTGAATTATACAAAGGGTGAGGGCGTTCATAAGGACATTACATATGCACTGAGCAATTCTCTTGGATTTGGTGGACACAATGCCAGCATTCTTGTAAAGAAATGGGAAGAATAAGATCCAGACAAAAACAGATATAAAAGAATTACACATCATAAATAATGTGAGCAAAAGTATTTGCACGAAAAAGTGTAAATTTACATGGAAAAGTGAAAATTTACATCAAAAAGTGAAAAAACGTATTGACATATTCCTTGTGTTATGGTAAAGTATCTCCCGATGAACTGCCGAAGACAGTAGGTGCCGGATGGCATAAGTTGAAAAACGCCTACCGAGGAATATATCGTTAATATTATTTTAACTATATGCTCTCTGTCTTATCGACAGAGAGCTTTTCTTATTTTAGCAGAAGATGCTTTCTGTTAACTATGTGCAGTCATTAGTAAAACAAGGAGGCGCATTATGGCAAAGGTAGAGATTAAGAAGCCAGTAGTTGAAGAAATCAAAGCTAACTTAGATGGTGCTCAGACAGCAGTTGTAGTTGACTACCGTGGACTTACAGTTGAGCAGGACACACAGCTTCGTAAGCAGTTAAGAGAAGCTGGGGTTGTTTATAAGGTATACAAGAACACCATGATCAACTTCGCTATTGAAGGCACAGAGTTCGAGGGACTGAAGCCATGTCTCGAAGGACCTACCGGATTAGCTATCTGTAAGACAGATGCTACAGCAGCAGCCAGAATCCTGGCTAACTTCGCAAAGACTGCTCCAGCACTTGAGCTTAAGGGTGGCGTTGTAGAAGGTACATTCTACGATGCAGCAGGTATCGCAGTTATTGCAAACATTCCTTCAAGAGAAGTACTTATTTCCAAATTCCTTGGAAGTATCCAGTCACCTATTGCAAACTTCGCTCGTGTTATCAAGCAGATTGCAGAACAGAAGGAAGCTTAATTATTTGTGCATACAGGCACGTCGGCTTCTATTTAATAGAAGCAGCAATTATTAAACTATATTATATTAATGGAGGAAATAATAATGACAACTCAGGAAATTATTGAAGTAATCAAAGGTTTATCAGTATTAGAATTAAATGACTTAGTTAAAGCATGTGAGGAAGAATTCGGTGTATCAGCAGCAGCAGGTGTTGTTGTAGCAGCAGCAGGCGGAGACGCTCCAGCAGCAGAAGAGAAGGATGCATTCGATATCGAACTTACAGAAGTTGGTCCTAACAAGGTTAAGGTTATCAAGGTTGTTCGTGAGATCACAGGTCTTGGCTTAAAGGAAGCTAAGGATGCTGTTGATGGCGCTCCAAAGGTTATCAAAGAGGGAGCTTCAAAGGACGAGGCTGAGGAAGCTAAGACTAAGTTAGAGGCTGAAGGCGCTAAGGTTACATTAAAGTAATTTTATTCCTTGTATTTATGAATATCTTTCGACCTGGCGGGAGAATTACCTGCCAGGTCGTTTTTGTCAAAGTTCCGGCGAACTGATCATTTTTATCAATAAGAGCAGTTGAGACCGAATAAGTGATTTTAAGATTCTGAACACAGATACGACATGATATAGTCGGCGTTATGTATCTGTTCTGTAATAATACCGCTGCAGGCTGTTTCAAAAGAATGCAGAGGGGCATATAAATATGGATAAAAGTTCATATACAATTCTTTTATAAAAAATTCCAAATATTTCTTGACATATACCTTGAAAATGTGATACAGTGTAGGATGTCTATACTATGGGTTGGTTTGCGTTCAAACCAGACATATAATGACACGGCTAATATATTTCGGTTAAATGTAAGCATTTCAACAGAATATACGCTTAAAAATAAATTCCAAGGGGTGAATGTGTCGATGGAAAAAAACAGAATTAGTCCTGTTCAATCTGGTAAAGGTATCCGAATGAGTTATTCCAGACAGAAAGATGTACTGGAGATGCCTAACTTTATCGAAGTTCAGAAAAACTCATACCAGTGGTTCCTTACCGATGGTCTGAAGGAGGCATTTAAAGATATCTCTCCTATTACTGACTATACAGGACAGCTTAGTCTTGAGTTTGTAGATTTCCAGTTATGTAGAGATGATGTGAAGTACTCAATCGAAGAGTGCAAGGAAAGAGATGCAACATATGCTGCACCGCTTAAAGTAAAAGTAAGACTCCATGCAAATGACGCAAAGGAAATGTCAGAACATGAGATTTTCATGGGTGATCTTCCTCTTATGACCGAGACAGGTACATTTGTGATCAACGGTGCAGAGCGAGTTATCGTAAGCCAGTTGGTGCGTTCACCTGGTATCTACTATGATATTGCACATGATAAGATTGGTAAGAAGCTGTACTCCTGTACAGTTATCCCAAACCGTGGTGCATGGTTAGAGTACGAAACAGATTCGAATGATGTTTTCTATGTTCGTGTAGATAGAACCAGAAAGGTGCCTATCACAGTACTTATCCGTTCACTGGGAATCGGAACAAATGCAGAGATTATCGATCTGTTTGGCGAAGAACCAAAGATTTTAGCAAGTATTGAAAAGGATCCTTCTGAGACATATCAGGATGGTCTTCTTGAGCTGTACAAAAAAATAAGACCGGGTGAGCCTCTTGCAGTAGAGAGTGCAGAGAACCTGATCAATGCAATGTTCTTTGATCCAAGACGTTATGATCTTGCAAAGGTTGGACGTTATAAGTTCAATAAGAAGCTGGCATTCCAGAACAGAATCACAGGTCAGATACTTGCAGAGGATGCGATCGATCCGGCAACCGGTGAAGTGATCGCAGAAGCAGGCACGACACTTACAAGAGCACAGGCAAAGGATATCCAGGATGCTGCTGTACCATATGTTATGATCCAGACAGAAGAACGTAACGTAAAGGTGCTTTCAAATATGGTAGTAGATCTGTCCAAGTATGTTGGATTTGATCCTGCTGAAGTAGGTATCCATGAGGGTGTATACTATCCTGTCCTTGAAACCCTTTTAAATGAATATTCAGACGAAGAAGAATTAAAGGCAGCTATCGCAAGAGATGCATCTGACCTTGTTCCAAAGCATATAACAAAAGAAGACATTATCGCTTCAATTAACTACAACATTCACCTTGAATATGGTATTGGAACAAAGGATGATATCGATCACCTTGGTAACAGACGTATCCGTGCAGTCGGAGAACTTCTTCAGAATCAGTATAGAATCGGTCTTTCCAGACTGGAAAGAGTTGTAAGAGAGAGAATGACGACTCAGGACGTAGAGACGATCACTCCACAGTCTCTGATCAACATCAAGCCTGTAACAGCAGCAGTTAAGGAATTCTTCGGAAGTTCCCAGTTGTCACAGTTCATGGATCAGAACAACCCATTGTCTGAGCTGACTCATAAGAGAAGATTATCAGCCCTTGGTCCCGGTGGTTTGTCACGAGACAGAGCAGGATTCGAGGTTCGAGATGTACACTATACTCATTATGGTAGAATGTGTCCTATCGAGACTCCTGAAGGTCCTAACATCGGTCTGATCAACTCTCTGGCTACTTATGCAAGAATCAATGAGTATGGTTTTGTAGAAGCACCATACAGAAAACTGGATAAATCAGATCCTGCAAACCCTGTAGTTACAGATGAGGTTATTTATCTGACGGCAGATGAAGAAGATAATTACAGAGTTGCACAGGCGAATGAACCTCTGGATGCAGATGGTCATTTCGTAAATAACAACGTATCAGGAAGATACAGAGAGGATACAACAGAGTTCCCGAAATCAAGAGTTGATCTGATGGACGTTTCTCCTAAGATGGTATTCTCAGTTGCTACATCCATGATTCCTTTCCTTGAGAACGATGATGCAAACCGTGCTCTGATGGGATCAAACATGCAGCGTCAGGCAGTTCCGCTTATGCTTACCGAATCAGCCGTTGTAGGTACCGGTATGGAAGCAAAGGCAGCCGTTGACTCAGGTGTATGTATCGTTGCAAAGAGAGATGGTGTAGTTGAATATTCCACAAGTAAGGAAATCTGTATTAAGGCAGATGAAGATGGAACAAAGGATATCTACCACGTTATCAAGTTCGCACGAAGCAATCAGGGTAACTGTATGAACCAGAGACCTATCGTATTCAAGGGCGAGCATGTTAAGGCCGGAGAGGTTATCGCAGACGGACCGTCTACTTCAGGTGGAGAGATCGCACTTGGAAAGAACCCTCTGATCGGTTTCATGACCTGGGAAGGTTACAACTACGAGGATGCTGTTCTTTTAAGTGAAAGACTTGTAAAAGATGATGTATATACATCTATTCATATTGAGGAGTACGAATGCGAAGCAAGAGATACCAAGCTCGGACCGGAAGAGATCACAAGAGATCTTGCGGGATTGTCCAATGATGCATTAAAGGATCTGGATGAGAATGGTATTATCCGTATCGGTGCTGAGGTTCGTGCCGGAGATATCCTTGTCGGTAAGGTTACTCCTAAGGGAGAGACAGAGCTGACAGCAGAGGAAAGACTCCTTCGTGCCATCTTTGGTGAGAAGGCAAGAGAAGTAAGAGATACTTCCCTGAAGGTTCCTCATGGAGCATTTGGTGTCATCATGGATACCAAGATCTTCACAAGAGAAAATGGTGATGAACTTTCACCGGGTGTTAATAAATCAGTCAGAGTATACATTGCTCAGAAGAGAAAGATCCAGGTAGGAGATAAGATGGCCGGTCGTCATGGTAACAAGGGTGTAATTTCCCGTGTACTTCCGGTAGAAGATATGCCATTCCTTCCAAATGGTCGTCCGCTCGATATCGTATTGAACCCACTGGGCGTTCCTTCACGTATGAATATCGGACAGGTTCTTGAAATCCATCTTGGTCTTGCTTCACAGGTTCTCGGATTCAAGGTTTCAACTCCTGTGTTTGATGGTGCAGACGAGTTTGATATCATGGATACTCTTGAGATGGCGAATGATTATGCAAATACCGAGTGGGAAGATTTCTATGAGAAATATAAAGACTCTGTTTCGGAAGAAGTAATGAATTACCTCTATGAGAACAGAGACCACAGAGAAGAATGGAAGGGCGTTCCGATCGACAGAACCGGTAAGGTACAGCTTCGTGACGGTAGAACCGGTGAAGAATTTGACAGCCCTGTAACAATCGGTTACATGCATTATCTTAAGCTTCACCATCTGGTTGATGATAAGATCCATGCACGTTCAACCGGTCCGTACTCATTAGTTACACAGCAGCCTCTGGGTGGTAAAGCTCAGTTCGGTGGACAGCGTTTCGGTGAGATGGAAGTTTGGGCACTGGAAGCATACGGTGCATCATATACATTACAGGAAATTCTGACTGTTAAGTCGGATGATGTAATCGGACGTGTTAAGACATATGAAGCGATCATTAAGGGTGAGAACATTCCTACACCTGGTATCCCTGAGTCATTCAAGGTACTGCTGAAGGAATTCCAGTCACTTGGTCTCGATGTCAGAGTTGTAAAAGACGATATGACAGAGGTTGATCTCGGTGAGACGATCGAAGCGTATGACGAGAATGTTAAGAGCATGATCGATGATGATAAACGGGAAGCTGATGGACGTGAATTTGAAGAAGCGGGCTTCAGCGGAACAGATGAAAATGATGAGCTGACATCATTATCAGACGGAGAATATCTGGATGATTACAGCGATGATTATGATGACAACTCAGATGATGAATTTTAGAAAGGAGATTTTGTAAGATGCCAGAATTTAACATGGAAACTCCAGAACAGGAACAGGCTTTAAGCTTTGACGCAATTAGAATCGGACTTGCATCTCCTGAAAAAATCAGAGAATGGTCACATGGTGAGGTTAAGAAACCTGAGACTATCAACTACAGAACATTAAAACCGGAAAAAGACGGTTTGTTCTGTGAGAGAATATTTGGACCTAGCAAGGACTGGGAATGTCATTGTGGTAAATACAAGAAGATCAGATATAAAGGTATTATCTGTGATCGATGCGGTGTAGAGGTTACAAAGGCCAGCGTTCGTAGAGAGCGTATGGGTCATATCGAGCTTGCAGCACCGGTATCCCATATCTGGTATTTCAAAGGTATTCCTAGCCGTATGGGACTGATCCTTGATATTTCTCCAAGAGTACTTGAAAAGGTATTATACTTTGCATCTTATATCGTTCTTGATCCAAAGGACACACCGCTTACTTATAAGCAGGTTCTGACAGAGCAGGAATACAGAAAGGCTGAAGAGGACTTCGGATACGGCTCCTTCCGTGCAGGAATGGGTGCTGAGTCCATTCAGGAGCTCTTAAGAGCAATCGATCTGGATAAAGAAAGCGAAGAATTAAAGGCTGAGCTTAAGAATTCAAGCGGACAGAAGAGAGCCAGAATCATCAAGAGACTGGAAGTTGTTGAAGCATTCCGTAATTCTGAGAATAAGCCGGAGTGGATGATCATGGATGTTATTCCGGTTATCCCACCGGATATCAGACCTATGGTTCAGTTGGATGGCGGCAGATTTGCTACATCTGACCTGAATGACTTATATAGAAGAATTATCAACAGAAATAACCGCTTAAGAAGACTTCTTGATTTGAACGCTCCTGACATTATTGTCAGAAACGAGAAGAGAATGCTTCAGGAAGCTGTTGATGCGTTAATTGATAATGGTAGAAGAGGCCGTCCTGTAACAGGTCCGGGTAATAGAGCATTAAAGTCTCTGTCCGATATGTTAAAGGGTAAGCAGGGACGTTTCCGTCAGAACCTTCTTGGTAAGCGTGTTGACTATTCAGGACGTTCTGTTATCGTAGTAGGACCGGAACTTAAGATTTATCAGTGTGGTCTTCCAAAGGAAATGGCTATCGAATTATTCAAGCCATTTGTTATGAAAGAACTGACAGCCAGCGGCAGAGCGAATAACATTAAAGCTGCTAAGAAGATGGTAGAAAAGCTTGAGCCGGAAGTTTGGGATGTACTTGAGGATGTAATCAAAGAGCATCCGGTTATGTTAAACCGTGCTCCTACACTTCACAGACTGGGTATTCAGGCATTTGAGCCTATCCTTGTAGAAGGTAAGGCAATCAAGCTTCATCCATTGGTATGTACAGCGTTCAACGCCGATTTCGATGGTGACCAGATGGCTGTTCACCTTCCACTTACAGTTGAGGCACAGGCGGAATGTAGATTCCTGCTCCTGTCCCCGAATAACCTTCTGAAGCCTTCAGATGGTGCTCCGGTTGCCGTTCCTTCACAGGATATGGTCCTTGGTATCTACTATCTGACAATGGAGAAGGATGGCGATATTGGAGAAGGCAAGTTCTTCAAGTCAAAGAACGAAGCACTGCTTGCATATGAGAACAAGGAGATCACTCTCCACTCTAAGATAAAAGTAAGAAGAACTGTTACGACAGAAGACGGAACAGAGGTTACAGGTATCATCGATACTACACTCGGTCGTTTGCTGTTCAACGAGATCATTCCGCAGGATCTTGGATATGTTGATAGAACAAATCCTGATAATATCCTGAAACTTGAGATTGATTTCCATGTTGGTAAGAAACAGTTAAAGCCGATCCTTGACAAATGTATCAATACACATGGCGCAACCAAGACTGCTGAAGTTCTGGATGACGTAAAGGCAATCGGTTACAAGTATTCAACCAGAGGTGCTATTTCAGTATCTATTTCAGATATGAAGGTGCCGGACGAGAAGAAGCAGATCCTTGCAGATGCTCAGACTCAGGTTGACAAGATCACAAAGATGTTCAGACGTGGTCTTATGACAGAGGAGGAGAGATACCTCGCTGTTGTTAAGGTTTGGGAAGAAGCCGATAAGGTTCTGACAAAAGCCCTTCTGGACGGACTTGATAAATATAACAACATCTTCATGATGGCAGATTCCGGTGCCCGTGGATCTAACCAGCAGATCAAACAGCTGGCTGGTATGCGTGGTCTGATGGCAGATACAACCGGTCGTACGATCGAACTTCCGATTAAGTCAAACTTCCGTGAAGGTCTTGACGTTCTGGAGTATTTCATTTCAGCGCATGGTGCTCGTAAGGGTCTGTCCGATACAGCGCTTCGTACAGCCGATTCAGGATACCTGACCAGACGTCTGGTTGACGTATCACAGGATCTGATTATTCGCGAGACAGATTGTTGTGCAGGAAAAGCAATTCCTGGTATGGAAGTAGAAGCATTCATGGAAGGTAAAGAAGTAATCGAATCCTTCCAGGAGAGAATTACAGGTCGTTACCTTGCAGAATCTGTATACGATAAAGATGGTAACCTTTTAGTTAAGGCAAACCACATGGTATCACCAAAGAGAGCTGCTCTGATCGTAAATCAGGGTGTAGATTCAAACGGTGTTCCGTTCCTTGATCCGGATACAGGTGTTACAAGACAGGATGCAAAGCTTAAGATCAGAACGATCCTGACATGTAAGTCACACCTTGGCGTATGTGCAAAATGTTACGGTGCCAACATGGCAACCGGACAGCCGGTACAGGTTGGTGAAGCTGCCGGAATCATCGCAGCTCAGTCAATCGGTGAGCCTGGTACACAGCTTACTATGAGAACATTCCATACTGGTGGTGTTGCCGGTGATGATATTACACAGGGTCTTCCTAGAGTAGAAGAGTTGTTCGAAGCAAGAAAGCCAAAGGGACTTGCGATCATCGCAGAGTTTGGCGGCAAAGTTCAGCTTCGTGATAATAAGAAGAAGAGAGAAGTTGTTATCACAAATGACGAGACAGGCGAATCAAAGGCATACTTAATTCCTTATGGTTCCCGTATCAAGGTTCTGGACGATCAGGTTCTGGAAGCCGGTGATGAATTAACAGAAGGTTCTGTTAATCCACATGATATCTTAAAGATCAAAGGTATCCGTGCAGTTCAGGATTACATGCTTCGTGAAGTACAGCGAGTATACAGACTTCAGGGTGTTGATATCAATGATAAGCATATCGAGATCATTGTTCGTCAGATGTTAAAGAAGATCAGGATCGAGGACAACGGAGATTCATCCTACCTTCCGGGAACACTGGTTGACGTTCTTGATTTTGAAGATACAAATGAGCAGCTCATCGCAGAAGGCAAACAGCCGGCAGAAGGCTCACAGGTAATGCTTGGTATTACAAAGGCATCACTTGCTACAGATTCCTTCATGTCAGCAGCATCCTTCCAGGAGACAACAAAGGTTCTTACAGATGCAGCTATTAAGAGTAAGGTAGATCCACTTAATGGTCTGAAAGAGAACGTTATTATCGGTAAGCTGATCCCAGCAGGTACAGGTATGAAGCGTTATCGTTCTGTAAAGCTTGATACAGAGATGGATGAGATCAACTTCTTTGATGATGATGACGAGATCGACTTCGGAGATGATCTGGAAAGCACAGAGTTAGAAGATGCAGTTGATACCGATGCAGATGCAGAGGATGAGGCGGAAGAAAATGCTTCAGACTTGGAAACTGTAGAGGCAGAGGCATCAGATAACGAATAAATAAATTTGAAAAGTGCTTGACACGAATAATTTCAATATATATAATGGTAAGGCATGCGTGAGAACGTATGCCTTATATTATTTTTTATTTTGAAAGTAGGAGGTGAAAACATGCCAACATTTAACCAGTTAGTTAGAAAGGGAAGACAGACAGTAGAGAAGAAGTCAACTGCACCAGCTCTTCAGAGAAGTTTCAACTCATTAAAGAAGAAGCCAACTGAGACAAGCTCTCCACAGAAGAGAGGAGTTTGTACAGCAGTTAAGACAGCTACTCCTAAGAAGCCTAACTCAGCTCTGAGAAAGATCGCCAGAGTTCGTTTATCAAACGGTATCGAAGTTACAAGTTATATTCCGGGTGAAGGTCACAACCTTCAGGAGCATAGCGTAGTTCTTATCCGTGGTGGTAGAGTAAAGGACTTACCTGGTACAAGATACCATATCATCAGAGGTACTCTTGATACAGCAGGTGTTGCAAAGAGACGTCAGGCTCGTTCTAAGTACGGTGCTAAGCGTCCAAAAGATGCTAAGAAGTAATTAAAACCGTATTATTGGAAACATTCCAAAAAAATGTGCTGGTTAGGCCATGTTTTTGCTATGAGATAAGGTGTTGATGCATAAAATGCAGAAAACATCAGATAGATAGAAGAGATGGAAGTAACAGCACGAACACATTTTATAATGTGAGTACCGAAGAATTAATAAATATTAAGGAGGGAAGAACCGTGCCACGTAAAGGACATATCGCAAAGAGAGACGTATTAGCGGATCCAATTTACAATAACAAGGTGGTTACCAAGCTTATCAACAACGTAATGTTAGATGGTAAGAAGGGTGTTGCCCAGAAGATTGTTTACGGTGCATTCGACCGTATCGCAACTGAAACTGGTAAGGACGCTATCGAGGTATTTGAAGAGGCTATGAACAATATCATGCCATTACTCGAGGTTAAGGCAAGACGTATCGGTGGTGCAACATATCAGGTACCTATCGATGTAAGACCAGATAGAAGACAGGCTCTTGGACTTCGTTGGTTGACAACATTTTCACGTGCTAGAAGTGAAAAGACCATGGAAGAAAGACTTGCAAGAGAGATCATGGATGCAGCTAATAACACAGGTGCATCTGTAAAGAGAAAAGAAGATATGCACAAGATGGCAGAAGCAAACAAGGCGTTTGCTCACTACAGATTCTAATCTGTGCCGTCTGCAGAATAATAAAAGGAGGACAATCCGTTGGCTGGAAGAGAATATCCATTGGACAGAACAAGAAACATTGGTATTATGGCTCATATCGATGCTGGTAAGACAACTCTTACAGAGAGAATCTTATACTATACCGGTGTTAACTATAAAATCGGTGATACTCATGATGGTACAGCTACTATGGACTGGATGGAGCAGGAGCAGGAAAGAGGTATTACAATCACTTCCGCTGCTACAACCTGTCACTGGACATTAGAGGATCATCACAAACCAAAGGCTGGTGCTTTAGAGCACAGAATCAACATCATTGATACTCCAGGTCACGTAGACTTTACTGTAGAAGTAGAGCGTTCACTTCGTGTACTTGATGGCGCCGTTGGTGTATTCGATGCAAAGGCTGGTGTAGAGCCTCAGTCAGAAAACGTATGGCGTCAGGCTGACACATACAACGTTCCACGTATGGCATTCATCAACAAGATGGATAAAATGGGTGCTGACTTTTTCTACTCAGTTCAGACAATTATTGATCGTCTGGGCAAGAATGCAATTCCAGTTCAGATTCCTATCGGTAAAGAATCCGATTTCATCGGTCTGATCGACTTATTTGAGATGGATGCATACTATTATAAAGATGATAAGGGTGAAGACATCGAGATCACAACGATCCCTGATGACTTAAAAGAGCTTGCTGACAAATGGCATGAGAACCTTGTAGAGAAGATCTGCGAGTTAGATGATGACTTAATGATGATGTACCTTGAGGGTGAAGAGCCTTCAATCGACGAAATGAAGAAAGTTCTTCGTAGAGCAACTATTGCTTGTGAAGCAGTTCCGGTATTCCTTGGTTCCGCATACAAGAATAAGGGTGTTCAGAAGATGCTTGATGGTGTTATTGAATATATGCCAGCTCCTACAGATATCCCTGATATCACAGGTGTAGATCCTGAGGGAAATGATGTAGTTCGTCATTCATCAGATGAAGAACCATTTGCTGCATTGGCATTCAAGATCATGACAGACCCATTCGTTGGTAAGTTAGCATTCTTCAGAGTATATTCAGGTACATTGAACTCAGGTTCATATGTATTAAATGCAACAAAAGACAAGAAAGAGCGTGTAGGACGTATCGTACAGATGCATGCAAATGCTCGTAAGGAAATTGATAAGGTTTACGCTGGTGATATCGCAGCTGCTGTTGGTTTCAAAGTAACAACAACTGGTGATACAATCTGTGATGAGCAGCATCCGGTTATCCTTGAGTCAATGGAATTCCCAGAGCCAGTTATCGAGCTTGCTATCGAGCCTAAGACAAAGAATGATCAGGGTAAGATGGGTGAGGCTCTTGCAAAGCTTGCTGAAGAAGATCCTACATTCAGAGCACATACAGATAAAGAAACAGGACAGACAATTATCGCCGGTATGGGTGAGCTTCACCTTGAGGTTATTGTTGACCGTCTGCTTCGTGAGTTCAAGGTTGAGGCTAACGTAGGTGCACCTCAGGTTGCTTACAAAGAGACATTTACCAAGGCTGTTGACGTTGATAGCAAATATGCTAAGCAGTCAGGTGGTCGTGGTCAGTATGGTCACTGTAAAGTTAAGTTCGAGCCAATGGATCCAAACGGCGAAGAGACATTCAAGTTCGAATCCACAGTTGTTGGTGGTGCTATTCCTAAGGAATATATCCCAGCAGTCGGTGAAGGTATCGAAGAAGCTGCTAAGGCTGGTATTCTTGGTGGATACCCAGTACTTGGTGTTCATGCAAATGTATACGATGGTTCATACCATGAAGTCGATTCATCAGAAATGGCATTCCACATCGCTGGTTCTATGGCTTTCAAGGATGCTATGGCTAAGGCAAACCCAGTTCTTCTGGAGCCTATCATGAAGGTTGAAGTTACAATGCCTGAGGAATACTTAGGTGATGTAATCGGAAGCTTAAATGCTAAGAGAGGCCAGATCGAAGGTATGGATGATATCGGCGGTGGTAAGATCGTCAGAGCATTCGTTCCACTTGCAGAGATGTTCGGTTACTCAACAGAGCTTCGTTCATCTACACAGGGACGTGGTAACTACTCAATGTTCTTTGAGAGATACGCTCAGTGTCCAAAGAGTGTTCAGGAGAAGGTTATTGCAGAAAAGTCAAAATAATAGTTTGACAACTCAGAAGGGCATTTTGCCGTGCCTTTCGACTTAAAAGAGTAAAATAAACCATATCAGCAGGTAAAAAGGTTGAAAATCCTAGTGCCTGCTGGTATAAAGAGATAAAAAAAGGTTGAAAATCTTTTATATATTCTATATAATGAGTTTTAGCCAAGCATAGCCCTTAGGGGTACGAAATTTAAGGAGGATATTAAAAAATGGCAAAGGAAAAGTTTAATAGAAGTAAGCCACATTGTAACATTGGTACAATCGGTCACGTTGACCATGGTAAAACAACATTAACAGCAGCTATCACAAAAGTTCTTTCAGAGAGAGTAGCTGGTAACGCAGCTGTTGATTTCGCTAACATTGATAAGGCTCCAGAAGAGAGAGAAAGAGGTATCACTATCTCTACAGCTCACGTTGAGTACGAGACAGAGAAGAGACATTATGCTCACGTTGACTGTCCAGGACATGCCGACTACGTTAAGAACATGATCACTGGTGCAGCTCAGATGGATGGTGCTATCCTTGTTGTTGCTGCTACTGATGGTGTTATGGCTCAGACAAAGGAGCACATCTTACTTTCACGTCAGGTTGGTGTACCTTACATCGTTGTATTCTTAAATAAGTGCGATATGGTTGATGATGACGAGCTTATCGAACTTGTAGAGATGGAAGTTACAGAACAGCTTGAAGAGTACGGATTCAATGATTGTCCAATCGTTAAGGGTTCAGCTCTTAAGGCTCTTGAAGATCCAATGGGACCTTGGGGAGATAAGATCATGGAACTTATGGATACAATAGATTCATACATTCCAGATCCTCAGAGAGATACAGATAAGCCATTCATCATGCCTGTAGAGGACGTATTCACAATCACAGGTCGTGGTACAGTTGCTACCGGTAGAGTAGAAGCTGGTGTTATCCACTTAAATGATGAAGTTGAAATCGTTGGTATTAAGCCAGAAATCCAGAAGACAACTGTAACAGGTATCGAGATGTTCAGAAAGCTCCTTGATGAAGGACAGGCTGGTGATAACATCGGTGCTCTTCTTCGTGGTATCAAGAGAGAAGATATCGTAAGAGGTCAGGTTCTTTGTAAGCCAGGTTCAATCACATGTCATACAAAGTTCACAGCTCAGGTTTACGTTCTTACTAAGGACGAGGGTGGTCGTCATACACCATTCTTCAACAACTACCGTCCACAGTTCTACTTCAGAACAACTGACGTAACAGGTGTTTGTAACCTTCCAGCAGGTACAGAAATGTGCATGCCTGGTGATAACGTAGAAATGACAATCGAACTGATTCACCCAATCGCTATGAGCCAGGGTCTTACTTTCGCTATTCGTGAAGGTGGACGTACTGTAGGTTCAGGAAGAGTTGCAACTATCATCGAGTAATCTTTGATTTCGTATCATAGAAACTTAAATACAAGCCGCAATTCCTCATTTTATGAGGAGTTGCGGTTTTTGCGTGTTAGCAATGAGAAATGCAAGAAAGCCGCTAAAACCAAGGGATTGAGTTTGCTCAAGACCTTTGGGATTAGTGGCTTTTCTTATGTGGCGAATGCCACGACCGAGCCGGCAGGCGAGGTTACATTTCTCAACGGAAGATGGTAGAACATAGAAAAAGCCCTTTTCAAGTTCTTCACTCAAAATGGGCTTGTGATACGCGTATGATACACGTGTTTCTAATCTTCGGCGTGAGGCCAGTTAATCTTCCATTCAAAATACTCTTCTTTGGTAATTTTACCGGAGGCTAAGTCCTCTTTTTTCTTTTTCCAGGTATTCAGGAAATCATCAAGTAAGGAATAATCAAAACCAACAGCGATATGCTTCTCGGTAGGGTCTTCGGGATCTGTAACTTCGTAGAGGGGCATATTGTAGTGCTCATCCAATTCAAAGAGAGCATACATTACATCTTCCGCTGCGTAGAGGGAAGGCTCGTAGATGGAACGGTAATTACAGTTCAAAGCTTTTGCTAGCTCCTGTATCATATCCTCTTTGGGTGTGCGGTTGCCGATTTCGTACTGACGGATTCGTACGTCGGATAAACCAACAGCTTCACCGAGCTGTGCCTGTGTTAATTTGCGGAAATTTCTGATTCGTTTTATTCGTTCACCAATAGCCATCGTGTAACTCCTTCCAATCAAATAGTAACAATATCGTTTCTGATAATACAATAACATAAATGTTACTGTATGGCAATAAAAAAGTCTACAATTCAGGACAGAATGAAGAGCCAGGTGTATCAGGTGTATGAAAAAGTAATTTCTATAAAAAGAAGTATTTTTTATAAGTGAAAAATATTTTTCGCTTATCTCTTGGCAGAAACATATATGATACTATACAATTAAATCATAGACAGTAACATTATAGTTACTAATTAGATAACGGGAGGTGAGTGTCATGTGGAAGAGCGTACATAAGTTTTAGTGGAAAGGAGGAAGGAGTATGACGAATCGCTATTTATCTGCTAAGGAAGTCGCAGGGCTTCTGGGAATTGCAGAATCAACCGTTTACGTAGTTATCCGTGGATGGAATAAAGAACTGAAAGCACAGGGTTATTTTACCAAGGCAGGTTCCGTTCCGAGAGCCTACTTCGAAAAGAAGTGCTACGGATATGGCGAAGCGCAATAGATGAACTTTGATAACTGAATAAGCCATACCCGGAATAATGCCGGGTGTGGCGACTACAAGAAAGAGAGGTAATGAGTATGCCGGTTTATAAGGACGAGAAACGAAATACCTGGTTTTGTAAGTGCAACTATAAGGATTGGCTTGGAGAGAGTAAGTCCAAGATGAAACGTGGATTTGCTACCAAGAAGGATGCCCAGCAGTGGGAACGTGATTTTTTACAGAAGCAGAGTGCCAGCCTGGATATGAAGTTTGCTTCCTTTGTGGAAGTGTACTTTGAGGATAAGGCACCGAGACTGAAGGAGCGTTCCATAATGACAAAGCGGACACTATTTGAAACTAAGATCATTCCTTACTTTGGTGAAAAGCAGATGAATGAGATTACTGCGGTGGATATTATCAAGTGGCAGAATGCACTTTTGAATCAGGATTATAAGCCAACGTATCTGAGGATGATACAGAATCAGATGACAGCACTTTTTAACCACGCAGAGAAGTTCTATGATTTGAAAGACAATCCCTGCAAGAAGGTGGATAAAATGGGGCGTCCGAATGCTAAAGAGTTAAACTTCTGGACTAAGGATGAGTACGAACAGTTTATACAAGGTTTTAGTTCGGATGAGGAGATGTACCGAATTATCTTTCAGATGTTATTCTGGCTTGGATGCCGGGTAGGGGATGATGATGATAAAATAAGACTAAATCAACGGAAACCCAGTAAATACAAGGGGTTGAGGCGATTTGGTCCTGAAAAAAACTTGCAACGAATCAACAAATTTATGAAGGAAAGGCCTATCTTTTATAAAAACCTTATTCAGATGAAAGAAAATATTCGCTTTTATCTGAGATGCTTTTACTGTATCACGAAAGTGATGATATTACAATTTAATAGCGAAAACAGGACCGAATTAGCTCGTAATGGATGAAAATCTGTTTAGCTGATTCGGTCATTTTTATTGATTGAAAGGTGATGAAAAAATGGCTAGAATTATTTCTATTGTAAACCAAAAAGGGGGAACTGGAAAGTCCGCATGTACAGCTAATTTAGCAGTAGGATTAGCACAAAAAAATATGAAAGTGTTAATCGTTGATGCCGATCCACAGTCTGATGTATCCGCAGGATTTGGATATCGTGATTGTGATGACAGTAATGAAACACTTACAGTTCTTATGGATGCAGTAATGAAAGATGAAGATATTCCTTCCGACTGTTATATCAGACATCAGGCAGAGGGGATAGACATTATCTGTTCTAACATTGGACTGGCAGGTACGGAAGTACAGTTGGTAAATGCAATGAGCAGGGAATATGTATTGAAACAGATTTTATATGGTATCAAGGATCAATATGATGCAGTCATCATAGATTGTATGCCATCATTGGGAATGATTACGATTAATGCGCTGGCTGCATCGGATGAAGTTCTCATTCCGGTTGAAGCGTCCTACCTACCAATCAAAGGATTGCAGCAACTGTTAAAAACAATCGGCAAGGTCCGTAAGCAGATCAATCCGAAGCTGCAAGTAGGAGGTATTTTGTTTACGATGGTCGATGCTCATACGAATGATGCCAGAAATAATATGGAGCTTCTCAGAAATGCATATGGAAGTCAAATCCATATCTTTGATAATTATATTCCATTTTCTGTAAGAATGAAGGAAGCAGTCAGAGAAGGACAGAGTATTTTCTCTTATGATCCGAAAAGCAAAGCTACAGAGGCTTATCGGAGAGTGACGGAGGAGGTGCTAGAAGATGCCATCTAAAAAAAGAGCAACTCCCGTTTCCTTACAGCCGCTTGATGCATTGTTTGGAACAAACGAAGAGTCAATCAATGGAATTAGTGAGATAGCAATCGGAAGTCTTCATCCATTTCCGAATCATCCATTTCAAGTAAGAGATGATAAGAAAATGGAAGAATTATCAGAAAGTATTATACAATACGGCGTATTGGTTCCTGGCATTGTGCGGTTGAGAGAGTCTGGGGGTTATGAGTTGGTAGCAGGTCATCGGCGAAAACGAGCATGTGAACTTGCAGGATTAGAGAAAATGCCGGTTATCATCAAAGATCTTACGGATGATGAATCAACGGTGATTATGGTAGATTCCAATATTCAAAGAGAAGAACTCTTAATCAGTGAAAAAGCTTTTGCTTATAAAATGAAATATGAGGCATTGAAACGACAGGGTAAGAGATCCGATTTAACTTCTTGCCAAGTTGGCAAGAAGTTGGCGGCAGAGGAAGTCAGTCAGAATACTGAAGATAGTTCCAGACAAATATTAAGATATATTCATTTGACATTGTTACTTCCCGAACTGTTGGAAATGGCAGATGATAAGAAACTTCCTTTTAACACGGCTGTTGAAATTTCATATTTGAGAAATGAAGAACAACAGGTGTTACTTCAGTATATGAGTAATCACAATATGGTACCGTCCATGAAGCAGGCAAAGGAATTGAAACAGATTTCAAAAGAACGGATGTTGACGTATTCAGAGATTGACCAGATTTGCATGAATGAAAGTACTGAAAAAGTTCAAGTGCAGATTCCGGCGAAAAAGTTGAAACAATATTTTCCAGAGACATATACAAAGACTCAGATGGAAGAAATTATATTTATGCTTCTGGCATCGTGGGCAGAAAGAGAGGGTGAAGAATGAGCAATGAAGATATGGCAAGTAGAATACAAGTCTATAGGAAAAAGATAGAAAAGATACGTGTTAAACAGATGAAAAGAGAGAAGTTTAAACATTTGTTGAAAACATTAAGATTATCAGCAGGAAGAAAGTGAAAGTATGGCTTTAAAAAATGTACGAAGATATGATGCGAACGGAAGGGAGCTTACGGAGAAAGATCTGGAAACCTTTCGATTGGATTCTCCTGTGGTTAGAGAAATATTGGCAAACCTCAATCGGGAGGTGACGGAAGGAATCAGACAGAAGGAGAAAAAAGGTGACGATTGAAGATGTAATTAAAAAATCAATTCTGCCGCTGGCATTTATGGTATTCTGGTTTTGGATGACAAAAACAATTATGAAAGTCAGCGGTCAGACAGATTGGTTCTGGTGGATATTTATTGCCGGATTACCATTTGGAATACATAAAATGCGGCTGATTCTAATCCCAAGGGGAATGGATACCACAGCAACACTTGGTATGGCTGCATTAAGTGTCATCATTGGAGCATGGATATTGGAAATGGACATGGCGGTATTGTGAGTCAGTTGAAGTATGATAATGAAATGAAGCTTACAGATGAGTATTGGATCAATTACCAGAAAGGCAAAGGAAGTGAAGAGTTCCAAAAGTATATGGAAGATCTGACAGACATGCAGAATCATGTGCTTCCGTATCTGCAGAGTTTTTGCAATCTGGAGGAAAAAGGTGTGAAGGAGAGACGAGAACAGCAGATAGCAGAAAGATATGAAGGAAGAGCAGATGAGAGGGTAACAAGTACCGAAGCGAATGAAGTTGTTAAGGATGTAGGAAAAACAGATAGAAAACCGGCACAGCAGAAGCAGGCGGTAGATGGAAAAGATAAGAAATTATCCATTCATGAACGGCTTGAGATCAATAAGAGGATTATTCAAGAAAAGCAGGGAAAAGATAAAACGGAGAGAGGAGTTGATTTGGGTGTAAGGACAGTGTAGAATAAGCAGAACGAGTCGGAGGTCATGGATGATAACGTGGCTTCCGGCTTTATTGCGTATTGTCGGAAGAATTATAAATGGTATAATGAATGTAAATGCGATAAAAGAATGTCGCCTGTTATGCGACTTCCAAATGAGAAAAGTGTGTTATTCTGAGATCAAACAAGAGGCTAATAGAGTCAGGAGGATGACATTATGAGTAAAAAAGGATATAGCAGACCAGGATTCTTTGGATCCATAAACCATTATGATGCAAACGGAAAAAAGTAGGCGAGAGCAGACCAGGATTCTTTGGTGGTATGAACGACTATGATGCAAATGGAAAGAAAATCGGACATAGTTCGCCTTCCTTTTTTGGTGGTATGAATCATTATGACAATAACGGGCATAAAGTAGGTGAGAGTCGACCAGGATTCTTTGGCGGTTTAAACCATTATGATGACAAGGGGCATAAGCGGGGGCATAGCAATCCAGGATTTTTAGGTGGATTCAATCATTACGGTTAAAACTGCACAGAGAGCAGCACAAGCGGCAAGGGCTGCGGCAAAAGCCGTCGTGGTTACGGTAAAGGCGATTGCCAAAGCGACCGCACTTGCCATTAAAGCGATTATTGCCGGAACGAAAGCCTTGATTGCCGCTATCGCCGCAGGCGGCTGGGTGGCGGTTTTGGTTATTATCGTGATTTGCCTGATTGGTATGATCCTCGGCTCAGTATTTGGCATTTTCTTCTCAGACGAAGATTCCGGCACTGGAATGAGTATGCAGACCGTTGTGCAGGAAATCAATACCGAATACGATACCAAGCTGCAAGAGGAAAAGAACTCGGTATCCTATGATGTTCTTGAAATGAGTGGCAGCAGAGCCGTTTGGAAAGAGGTGCTTGCCGTTTACTCTGTAAAAACGAATACGGATCAAGATAACCCCCAAGAGGTTGCCACAATGGACGATGGCAAAAAGCAACTCTTAAAAGACATCTTTTGGGAGATGAATCAAATATCTTCCCGAACAGAGAGCAAGACCGAAACAGTTATTACCGAAACCGATGACGGACACGGTAATATCGTGGAAACTGAAAGCACGGTCACACAAACCTATCTGTATATTACCGTCAGCCACAAGACTGCCGAGGAAATGGCGGCGCAATATGGTTTTAACGAAGAACAGAAAGGCTACCTCGCTGAACTGCTTGCAGATGAAAACAATTACCTTTGGTCACAGGTGCTTTACGGCATTACAGGCGGCGACGGACAGATCGTGACCGTTGCACTCTCTCTGGTTGGCAATGTGGGCGGTCAGCCGTATTGGTCGTGGTACGGTTTTAACTCCCGTGTAGAATGGTGTGCTTGCTTTGTATCTTGGTGTGCCAACGAGTGCGGCTATATCGACGCTGGAGTTATCCCAAAATATGCAGGCTGTGTCAACGGAGTACAATGGTTTAAGGATCGTGGACAATGGCTGGATGGCAGCGCCGAGCCTGCCCCCGGAATGATTATTTTCTTCGATTGGGCAGACGAAAGTGGTCAGGATGGAGTATCCGACCATACGGGTATTGTTCAAAAGGTCGAAAACGGCAAGGTTTATACGGTCGAGGGCAACTCCGGCGACAGTTGCCGAGTCAATGAGTATTCTATCGGTTATTACGAGATTCTTGGCTACGGCGCACCTGCCTATTAAAATACACAAGCCGCCTGCATTTTGCAGGCGGTTGGATTACATATCAGAAAGATATTGTGCCGGTTTGAAAACTAAAAGTCTCAAAATACAGACTTAATAATTGCGATTTCACTCTCAAAGTGCTATAATACAAACTATATTTGGGTGGAGGTGCGGAAATGAAAGTACGGTACAACAAACTTTGGAAACTTCTGATTGACAAGGGAATGAAAAAGAGTCAATTACGAGAAGCGGTCGGGGCAAGCAAAAGTACATTTGCGAAACTCGGAAAAAATGAAAATGTTACCCTTCCCGTGCTGTTGAATATATGCGAATACTTAGAGTGTGATTTTGGCGACATAATGGAAGCCGTACCCGAAAATGAGGTGTAGGATCAATGAACAAGAAGATTTTAATTGTGGATGACGAAAAAGAAATCGTTGATCTGCTTGAAGTGTATTTGAGTAACGATGGTTATTCAGTATATAAATGTTATAATGGGTTAGAGGCGATGAAATGTATCAAACAGTCGCAGATTGATTTAGCGATACTTGATATTATGCTGCCGGATATTGATGGTTTTCGACTTTGCCAAAAAATTCGGGAAAAGTTTTACTTCCCTATTATTATGCTTACCGCCAAAATTGAGGATAGCGACAAGATTATGGGGCTTACGATTGGTGCGGATGATTATATAACGAAACCGTTTAATCCTTTAGAGGTTGTGGCAAGAGTAAAGACGCAATTAAGGCGTTATCAGAGTTATAACAGTCCTAATTTGAGCCAATCCGAAGAAAAAGACGAGTATGACATCAGAGGTCTACTGATAAACAGAGTCAGCCACAAGTGCTACTTGTATGGCAAAGAAATAGCCTTGACTCCGTTGGAGTTTTCTATTCTGTGGTATCTGTGCGAACATCAGGGTAAAGTTGTCGCCTCGGAGGAATTATTTGAAGCCGTGTGGAAAGAAAAGTATCTTCGCAACAGTAACAATACGGTAATGGCGCACATTGGGCGGCTTCGGGAAAAATTGAATGAACCTTCAAAAAATCCGAAGTTCATTAAAACTGTTTGGGGGGTAGGGTATGAAATTGAATAAAAAAGAAAAAAACTATCTGCTCTCTACCTTGTTCAAAGGGTATGTAATTCAATGTGCGATTTGCTCTGTGCTTATTTTTGGCGGTACTTTTCTTTTAGGAATTATGGCAGAGGAAATTCTCCGCAAGTATGTTTTGTATTATTACTTGTATTACAGAACAGTATATCTTTATATAGTGGCTGTAATCGTGTGGGGTGGCTGTATTATATACATGACATACCTACTTTTGAAAAAAGTAGTCGCCTATGTGTACGAGGTACAGGCTGCGACAGGAAAAATGTTCGATCAGAATGTCAGTTACATTGAAATGTCCCCGGAGTTGAGTGAAATCGCCGCTAACATCAATCAGTTAAAACAAGAGGCTGAAAGTAATGCAAGGCTTGCAAAAGAAAATGAGCAGCGAAAAAATGACCTGATTATGTATCTTGCACACGATTTGAAAACACCGCTTTCTTCTGTAATCGGGTATCTTACTTTACTGCGTGATGAGTCGCAAATCTCAAAGGAACTTCGAGAAAAGTACCTTTCAATCACTCTTGGTAAGGCAGAACGGTTAGAGGATCTGATTAACGAGTTTTTCGAGATAACACGATTCAATATATACGATATTACATTACAATACACGAAAATCAATTTAACTCGCCTGCTGGAGCAACTTGTATATGAATTTAAGCCTATGCTCAAATCAAAGAATTTGCAATGTAATCTTTGTGTTGATGATGATATAATGCTTCGATGTGACGCAGACAAAATTCAGCGTGTTTTTGATAACCTTTTGAGAAATGCGGTTATCTACAGTTTTGAAAATACGGATATCACGATCAGCGCACAATGTCAGGAAGATACGGTCAGCATTATTTTTTGTAACCACGGCGATACTCTGCCGGAAGAAAAGTTAAACAGGATTTTCGAGCAGTTTTATCGGCTTGACGCAGCGAGAAGTACAAGCAGTGGAGGAGCTGGATTAGGTTTGGCGATTGCAAAGCAGATTGTTGAACTACACAATGGTACAATCGTTGCAGAGAGCCAAGAGGATCAAAACAAGTTTTCAATTACTTTGCCGTTGGCGTAGGAAAATTGTAAGAATTTGCATAGAAAAAAAGAGGAATATCTTACGAGCAATCAAGAAAATACGGGCTTCTGTTTTGGTACAATAAAAGTATCAAGATAGAGGCTCGTATTTTTTGTGATACAGCATAAGGAGGAATGATGAAGTTGCTAAGAAAACAAATGCTGCTATGTTCTATTTTGTTTCTTGTATTTACGCTATCTGCCTGCTCTGCAATTGGGCAGACAGACGAAAACAATCTTACAGATAGCGCAACATCCGCAGAAAAAACGGTATCAGTTGTACGAGGGACAATTACTCCAACCGTTTCAACGCAAACGACTATTGTTCCGGCAGTACCGTTTATTATTTTCTCACCCGAAAATGGCATATTTAATACAGCGGTAGAATTAGAAGAAAAAATCACTGCCGGGCAAATTATTGGAACTGTGAACGGCAAAGAATTGAAATCTCCGGTGGATGGTACAATTACCTCTATTGCCCCATCCAATGAAAGCGTACCGAGTAATTATCCCGTAGCGATAGTGCATTATACAGGATTTGCCCTCAATGTAGAGGCAGATAATTTTTTGAGTACCTTACCGGAGTATGCAGAGTTGAAAGCAAAATTTCAAGTATATGATGGTGTAGGACCAACCGATATGATTGCCGTGGTGTCGCCTGCCGCAGATGAAAATGCGTTTACGGGAATCGTGCCGCAAGAGGGCATTCTGCAATGCTTGATCAGTCAAACAGTCGATGTGAAATCGGGGCAAAGTGCAACGGTAGTCATAACGGCGACAACGAGAAATGATGTCCTTATATTGCCGCTGTCGGTAATAGCGGGTAGACAAGGGACGGGATTGGTTACTGTAATTACTCCGAATGGAGAAAGAGTGGAAACAAAAGTGACATTGGGTGTGACAGACGGAGCCAATATAGAAATACTGTCCGGCTTAGAGGAGGGCGATGTAGTTTCTGCTACTCCGCCAAACCTTGATCCGAGGGGGATTTGATAAAATGAAAGGAATTTCCGAAAAGACTTTAATCAAAATAAAGGATTTGAAAGCAAGCGTCAAATTGAATAATGGCGATATGCTGACAACAGTAACCAACGCTAATATGGAATTGCAACGAGGGCGCAGTTATGCCATTGTCGGAAAGTCCGGCTCAGGCAAAACAAGCCTTATATCCATTATTGGCTTGTTAAATCGGGAATATGAGGGCGAGTACCTTTATGATGGTATATCTATTTCTGCTTTGAAAGACCGTGATCTGTCTATACTGCGAGCCAATAATATCGGATTTGTATTTCAGAACTACTCTCTGATTAAGCACTTGCGGGTATGGGAAAATATCGAATTACCCCTACTCTATGCCAAAAAGTCGTTTACCGCCAAACAGCGTCACGAGATAATTACAGGCTTGCTAAAAAGTGTCGGCTTAGAAAGCAAGGAAAATGATTACCCAATCAATTTGTCCGGCGGTGAACAACAAAGAGTTGCAATCGCAAGGGCGCTTGCAGTATCTCCGGAAGCCATTTTATGTGATGAGCCTACGGGAGCGTTGGATAAAAAGACGGGAACGCAGATTATGGAACTGTTGCACAGCGTCGTAAAAGAAAATGGAATTATGCTGCTGTTGGTTACGCACGATCCTGATATTGCAGATACCTGTGATACGATTTTTGAAATGGATGGAGGGAGGATAACTTGTGCTAAAAATGATACTTAAAGACCTTCGTCTGTCTCCACTTAGAAGTATTCTGACAAGTGTTTCAATGCTTGTAGGCATTATCGCAATGCTTGGATCGGTATTAGTTGGTACGCTTGGACGGGAGTATTTGATTTCCGTAAACGCACAGGTATATGGCTGGTCACCTACTTACTCATTCGTGATAACGGAATCCGATTTTCACGATAGAAATAAAATGGAACAATTATTCCAGAGATTTGAAGCCATTGATGATGTAGCCGCTGTTACTTTTTCTATGGGAGAAGATATTCGATTTGCACCAATGAAAGATTTAACGCCAATACCGCCGAATGATGTTTACCAAAACCTGATGGCTTTTGATTTAGTTTGCACCACGGAGGCATATAGTCAAGTCTATAATCTTCCAATGACATCCGGTAGATGGTTAGAGCCTTCGAGTGAGGGCGGATCGCTTGAAGTGGTCATAAACAAAGAAGCTAAAAACTATTTTAATGATTCGCCCTATGCTGCAGGAAATGTAAAAAGCACACTTTCGTTAACCCCATTCAATATTGTCGGAGTAGTAAACGATGGCAGGGATTTTCCGACTATCTATGCGGATTCTGCGGCGATCCTCAATTTCGCACCAGCAATGTGGCAAGTACAAAATGCAAATGTGTATTGGCATCCCACAACAGGACTGACAATCGAACAGATACATTCTGCCCTTGGCGACATTTTGACTGATACCATTGGCGGTTACTGGGAAAGTGCTGGGCGGAGTGATATTGGAGATACCTATGATTCGGTATTGTCCATACTGCAATTAGGGCTTTTGGTTACTTCGCTTTTGTTGCTGTTTGTTTCCGTATTAGGGCAGATCAATATCGGACTATCTTCATTGGAACAGCGCACACATGAGTTGCTGATCCGCAGAGCGATAGGTGCTTCACGAACAAATATTGTGGCATTGGTTTTAGGCTCACAGTTGATTTTATCAATATTCGTTTGCTTTGCAGCTATTTTGATTTCGCTGATTTTGGTGCATTGTATTGGAGCGTTGCTCCCTGTGGATTCCCCGGTGGGAACACCGAGTTATCCAATCAGCGTTGCTGTTGTTGCAGTTGCTGTGTCTGTGCTTACAGCATTATTGGGCGGATTATTACCAGCATTGAAAGCAGCAAAATTAGAGCCTGCATTGGCTCTTAGATAATAAAACTCAATTCAAGGAGGAAACAAAATGAAACGAACAATCTCAAAATCCGAAAGACCGTACAGACTGTTATTGTGTGTTATGATTTCTTTGCTGGTGATTATGCTGGCAGGCTGCTCCACTTCTTCGGACTCCGACACAAACACAAGAGGTTTCACGGACTTTGCTACCATTGAAGAAGAATACCTAACGACCATTGAGAGTTTGAATTGGCCGGAGGGCTTTACGCCGCCTGATGCTTTGGAAGGCGAAGATACGGGAGCGTCTTTTCAGATAGGATATGGCGATACAAGAGCATCTAACCTTTGGGAATATTCTTGGATGCAGGAATGGCTTGATACTTACAATACGGATTCGGAAAGGGCGGCAAAAGCCTTAGCTGAACTCGAAAAAGCCTTTGATATGCCTTATATGGGAACAGATCGCTGTGATGACGCCACACGCAAATATCTTCGTGATAATATTGATAAAGCTAAGTTGGGAGATCCGTCTGGATTTACAGAGTGTATTCAGGCAAATTATGCCGATTAAAAATGGCACATAGGAGTTTTGGTGTTGGGAGGTGAGCACATATATGCAGAGAAAACGCCGTAAGAAAAAACGATTTGGAGTATTTTTGTTTTTGCTTGTAGTTTGTATCGGCATAGGTATAATGTTTGTGCCGTGGGTAATGCAGCCGGAAAATTTCAGAGAGGTAAAGAATAAAATAAATGGTTTTCTCTACAAAGAAGATTTTCCTGACTCTTATAATGCAAAATCGCTGATTTTGGTGGATTGTTCTGATGATGAAATATTTGTTTCAAAAAACGAGAACGAGCCACAAATTCCTGCAAGTTTAGCCAAGCTGTTTGTTATTGAGTATGCGTCAACTTTAGCAGACCTTGATAGTATCGTTGTTGCAGACTATGGTGCTATTTCACTCACGAAACCTGGCTCGTCTGTTGCTCAAATCAAGGAAAAAGAATACTTTTTACACAATCTATTTGCGGCAATGTTAGTACCGTCAGGGAATGACGCAGCTTATGTGGTTGCTGATTATTGTGGAGGATTACTTTCGCCGCAAGCAGAAAGCTGTCAAGAGCGTGTGAGGATTTTCATGGAGAACTTAAACCTGCATTTGCAACAGCAGGGGTACTTAGACACAGTTTTATATGATCCGAGTGGTTTTGATATGGAGGCACTTACCACCACTTTAGATTTGAAAGAAGTAGTATATCGGTTGTTGGAATACTCGTGGTTTAGAGAAATTGTATCTCAAAACACTTATACGGCAACACTGCCTGATGGCAGTACACAAATATGGCAGAATACAAACGCCTTCCTTGATCCGACATCCGAATATTACAACGAAAATGTATGCGGAATTAAGACTGGCTCTCTGTCTGACGACTATAACTTGATTGTGCTTTATCAGCAGCACGGAAAAGAGTTTTTGATATGCAGTTTAGGCTCTCAGTCCGATTCCTCTCGTTATGACGATGTGAATTTTATTCTGAAAACGATTGATGAATCGTATTATCTCACGCAATAAATCTTATGTTGTCCAAGACAAAAAAACTAACCAAGGGGGGGTGATAATATCGGACGAATCGTAATAATGGAGTTCAAAGCACAAGACTCAACAGCCTTTGACGATATGCTGGCTTTTGTAAAACAGCACCCTGATTTTGAAAAATTAGAGATTTCATATGAGCCGACATTATCCCTTTCCGGCTTAGAAATCAATTTGAGCCGGCGCAGAGTTATCAATAACGGTCAGGAAATTGAACTGACCGTCAAAGAGTACGATATACTCTGCTTGCTCGCAGCCAATAAAGGTCGTGTTCTTACATACGAGCAGATTTATGATAAGGTGTGGGGCGAAATATCAGCAGGCAATGAAAAGGATACCGTAGGCTTTCACATTCGGAATCTTCGTAAAAAACTTTGTGATACAAACTCTCACTTTTCCATAGATAGTGTTCGTGAGATCGGCTACCGCTTTAACAGTCAGTAAGCAGTCCCTCGTAGTTCATAATGAATTGCGAGGGATTATTCATTTTCTAAGACGGTATGTCGGAATTTGATAAATCCCTGCAAATGTTGATTTTATACGACTGTTAAGAGCAATATCGTGTCTAAACTTGCGACTGGACTTTGCATTTTCTACGAGTTATCTTCGTAATATCTCGGCATTATACTACTGGAATGTTTATCATAAACAGGGCATGATTTATGGCAGAATGGGCAGTCGTTCTCGTGCCATTTATTAGGTCTTGCTTGGATACGAATATGTTTAACTCCATTCTTATCAGAGTAAAGATTACAATTTTTTATAACTGTGTTCTTGACATTAAGGACACTTTTGCATAATGTATTAACTGAAGCCACTTGTGAATACTCCTTTTGTGTTTTTCTTCGCAGTTAATACATTAAAGGACACAAGTGTTTTTTCAATATGGTGTTGTTAATTTATGGTGTTAGGCTTCCACCATTATGCCAGAAGCCTCATATAAATTTATTGGGAAGAGTTACCGATCAAGTTTTCTCAGAATCCGAAGAATGGGATATTGATACGGTGTCAGAAACTATTGCATCGGAATATGAAAGAGCAACGAATCTTTCGATAAATAAAGAGAAGCAGAATTTGCCAATAGAAGAAAAACGAACGATAGATGTTAAAGAAATACGAGAATGGCTGAACTTTATTATTACGATTATATCAGTTGTTTTGGGAGTTACGAATTCTTCAGCAACAACGATAAATAATTACAATTATACACAACAAGTCAATAATTATTACATCGTTGGAATGGGATATGATGCGAAGGAGCTAAATACGACTAAATATAGAATCGTTAATAGAGAATCTATTGTACGACTGAAGCATGACTGCCATTCGATTGTAATTGAAAAGCTTGAGGAAGGGAAAGTTGTTAGAATTATAGATAAATATAAAAAGTGGCGACGGATAATTTGGGAGAATGAAGATGGTGAAGAATGTATGGGGTGGATTCAAAATTATAGATTAACTGAGTTTAAAGTGCCTAGAAATAAATGATGTATATTTGATGAAATAGAATCTATAAGTGAAGGAAGTATTATGTGTGGTAGATATTATATTGATTCTGATATGGCAGATGAAATCGAAAAAGTAGTGCATGATATAGACCAACGGATCCGGCAGGAACATTTTGCAGGAGATATCTTTCCAACCAATGTAGCACCGATCATTGAAAAATCAGAACATGGATTGAAACTGGATGTTTGCAAGTGGGGATATCCATTGTCACAAGGAAAGAATCTGGTTATAAATGCAAGAGCAGAATCTGTTATGGACAAACCTTCTTTTCGAAATGGAATCCTCTATCACCGCATTTTGATACCGGCAAGTGGGTTCTATGAATGGAATCGGTTAAAAGAGAAAAATACATTTTCCAGATATGATGCACCAGTATTGTATATGGCTGGCTTCTGTGATTGGTTTGAGAATGAACGACGATTTGTGATTATGACTACAGCAGCCAATGAATCTATGATAAAAGTACATGATCGTATGCCGCTGATATTGGAAAAAGGACAGCTGAAAGATTGGTTCGATGACAGGAAAATGGAGCAAATTCTGCATCAGGTACCGGTTCAGCTAAAACGAGAGGCAGAATACGAACAGCAGAGCTTATTCTTATAATGGTTCAGAGGAGAAATAGAAAGATGCAAATATTTGTTGATGCAGATGCCTGCCCAGTGGTTGCGATCATTGAAAAGATTGCAAAAGATAATAGTGTTCCGGTAATGTTGTTGTGTGATACAAACCATGTTCTGTCATCGACTTATAGTAAAGTTGTTGTTGTCGGTGCAGGAGCAGATGCAGTAGATTATAAACTGATTAGTATCTGCCATAAAGGAGATATTGTCGTATCACAGGACTATGGTGTGGCTGCAATGGCATTGGGAAAAGGTGCTTATGCTATTCATCAATCAGGTAAATGGTACACGGATGATAATATTGATCAGATGCTAATGGAACGTCACCTGAGTAAAAAAGCCAGAAGAAGTTCCCGTAAATGTCATGTCAAGGGACCGAAGAAGCGGACGGAGGAAGATGATGAAAGATTCGCTCAGTCTTTTGAAAAAATGCTTTTGATGGCACGGGAGAAAGAAGGCAGATGAGGAATTGTAGATGCAGAGGAACGACAGAAGCTATAAAGACTTAAAACAAAAACAGAAGAGTGCAATAGCAGATAAAACATACAAAATGCACTTGAAGTTTTATCTTGAGAATCAGCGAATGCCGGATGCTACTGAAATGAATGATATATGCAAAAGTTTGTTTACGGCAGTTCAATCGCTTGCTCCTAAAACGGAATATGAAGAATTTTATAAAATTGTTGAAAAGCGTGAAAAGAGTTATGAAGAACGTATCCTGAGAGACATTCAGAATGGAATTATAATAGAAACACTTATGGCAAAAAAACATAAGAAAACGCCGGAAGAAAAAGCAGCTGTTGCGAAACAAAAGAAGCAGCAGAGGCGAGCAAGACGGAAACAAGAAACAAGAGATAATCTGGCTAAAGAAGAAATCTTGCAAGATGACAGATTTTTCGTTATTGCCGGTTATACCTCCGGAGGTGCACCGTATGGTGTCACCTGGGAGGAAATGGGTCTGAAACCTTGGGAAGATTTGGAAGAGAATAATTGAGTTGTCAGTGCAATCTTATTTATCTCTTGTGACAGAAACAGGTTCCCGTTTTGCCGGAAGTAAGTCTGAATTGATTTCAGGAGCATCGAGCAGCACAGAGAAATTTTGCTGAATGATATCCAGTGTTTTCTGCTTTTTCTGTAATTTCTGTTTTTCCCGGATGGTAGCAGCTTGTTCAGATTCAAGATTTTCAATCCGCTTCTGGATTTTTTCAGAGCTAGGGATTTTGGTAACACCGAGATCCTGAAGCTCTTTTTTTAGTGAATCGTGGAGTTGGTATTCTGCCAGATGCTTGGAACGGTATTCTTTTGGATTTTTTGCAGATTTGCAATCTTCTATCACTTTACGGCAGAGCCGGTAAGAATCACAGTGTTTCTGAATGACTTTCTGCGTGCTTAGCTCACTGGTGATGTGTGCTATTCTCTGATCAGCCGCTTTAACAGAAGCATCAACATCAGAAACATGCTGCCTGAAATCCTCATAATTCAGTAGGTTATTTTCTGAAAGATAGTTGAAGGTGCGGGCTGCCTCTTTTAGATTATTGAGTTTTGCCCAATGTTCAAATCCTTCTCGATTGCCAGTCGTTACATACGTGGAGATATTGATATACAGGCGAGCTTCTCTGGACAGATGTTTTGGAGTTTTCACTTTGCTACGATTTTTAGCTAAGCGGATGCGGACGTTTTCTTCCGTATAATAACTTCCCAGAGATTTCATATAAGTGAAATTTTTTTGTTCCGGTGCACGGAAAGAAAGATGCTTTCCCTGCCGGACTTCATATCCAGCTAACTGCATTTTTTGTAGAAATTCCTCATAGTTGATGGAAGTCCAGATTGCTTTATCAACTGCAACACGTAGCTTGGCTTTCCAACTGGTGCCACGATGATATTCCATGTTCTCTTTATAGCTTTTTCCTTTTTCTCCGGTTGGCATACTGGTGGCAAGTCCATTTTCCAGGCAGATACGATTACTGATTCTGCAGAGTTTATGGTAGCTCCGCTTATTGGAAACATACTTGTGATGATCAACAAAGCTTGCAGCGTTGAAGATGATATGGTTATGAATGTGCTTTTTATCAACATGGGTACTGATCACGTATTCATATTTTCCTTTCAGTACTTCGGCTGCAAATTGCTGTCCTAAGCGATGGGCAGTTTCGGCATCAACTTCTCCAGGTTTAAATGACTGGATCAGATGAAATGCCAGGTTATCACCTTTGTCCATTCCATTCTTTTTTGCCATTTCTCTAGTCATGGAAAATTCGAGATCAGCAGTTTCCGGGGAACAGCCAAAACTGGAAACCAGCAGTTTTTCATCAGTCTTGTCTGGATTCGTGATATAGTCCAGAGCTTTCTTGTCTGTTACTTTAATGGGGAAGATCTTAATATATGCCATAGTTCTTTCACCATCTCTTTCAATTCTTGCATTTCTTCCGGATATAGATCTCCGGTGGTATTTACCTTTTTTGCAATCTGGTTGATATTTATGCCAATCTTGTGCATTTCCTCATACTGTTTCTTCAGAGGAGTTGTATCTGTGTTGACGATGTAGCCGTCGATTGCCATCTTACGCAGATAAGCTCCCATGTTCTTGGTTTTTGATTCTATCATCTTCCTGCGGATTAGCTTTCGTTCTTCTTCTGTGACATAAAAATGAATTTCTTTGTTTCTTTTTCTTTCAGCCATTAGCAGTTTCTCCTTTCTGAGAGGGCAGTAGTATCGTTGCTTTCAGCGTTTTTCAATTCAGGGCAGGGTACCCTAAATTGGGATTTTCCGGAAGTGTATCCTCACTTCCTGTCCTTGCTGCTGTTTTACCCCTCTATTAGTTAAAGTCAGGAGAACCGGGAAAATGCAAAAGAATTTGGCAGGTAGTACGGGATACGAAAATGTGGTATGATTATGGGCAGGATATCAGAAGAATCAGGAGTTGAAAAGATTGTGAAGACGGAAGAAATCTTTGAATACGTGCAGAAACAGTACGGTACAGTTCCAGAATATTTATGGAGTAAATCTCCAGACAGTGTTGTACTTCGTCATAAAATGGAAAATGGTATGCAGTATTCATGACAGTTGAGAAATCTAAGTTGGGATTAGAGGGAAATGATCTGGTTGCCATCATGGACGTAAAGTGCGATCCAGAAATGACCAGCATGATTATTCAGACTTATGGATTTTTACCAGGATACCATATGAATAAACAGCACTGGATCACGATTTTACTGGATGGTTCAGTCAGTGAAGCGAAGACATTGGACTTTTTGGATATGAGCTATGACCTGATTGACGGAGCAGACAGAAAGGAAGAAAAATGAGAACAGCGATAGTATACGCATCTGTGCATCATGGAAATACAGAAAAATTAGTAAAGAGGATTGCAGAAGAATGTCAGATGGATTTGATTGATGCTGTGAAACAGCCAGATGCAGATCTGAGCAGTTATGATATGATTGGGTTTGCATCAGGAATCTATTTTTCAAAGTTTCATCAGTCGATATTGGAATTTGCAGAGAAGAATCTACCGGACGACAAAAAGATATTTCTGATCTGTACTTATGGTGGGAGTGCGAATTATAAATCCATAGAGCAGATTTTGGATAAAAAACATGCCAGTGTGGTTGGAAAATTTGGCTGTAAAGGGTATGACACATTCGGACCATTTAAACTGGTTGGAGGTATTGCTAAAGGCCATCCGAATGAAGAAGATATGAAAAACGCAGCGGACTTCGTAAAAGGAATACACTGATTTTTGAGCAAAAGGAAAACCGGGGATTTTACTCCTCGGTTTTCTGGATGTTGTGCTTCAGTCTTCAACTTGAAAAATATAGAGGACGGATATCGCGAGAATGAATTAATTGCGTTATTTGATTTGCCGGCACATTGGTTAATGAATCAAATGAATAATTATTGCGTTGGCGCAAATTATGTTTTTCTAGATGGAAAACATTACTATACAGTTCACCATTCATAAAATAATTAAGAGAAACATGACAATGTGTCATTTTTTTAGAAATTTATAAGGGAGAAATATGAAAACATATTTGGCTAATGGTACAATTGGTGATGTAAAATATATTATTGATGATTTTGAAGAGTTCCAAATACAAGAGCTTGATATTGAGGCTGCAAATAGGTATATATATCCAGGAGATGCAGTAAATTATACATTGGATAGTGAGCTTGTAAAATTATATGATGTGTTAAGAGATTTATATTTTGATGATGTAGATGGATATTATGAGGAAATGGCTCGTTTGCCTATATGGGTTCAGGAGGCGGGACAAAATTCTGACAGTACAATAGATGTGGATTTGTTTTGCAAATTGATAAATGCTGAGGAAAGTAGAAAAATACCTAATATGTATAAACATCTATATTTGGTAGATTGCCAATTCTTAGTTGGAACAATTCAAAATTTGTTATCAGCGATGGAAGATGCATTTGTAAGATACTATATGACATTGGCTAATATGAGAGAAAATGAGGTGTATAAAGGACTTACAGATCCAAATGGCACAATATGTATAACATCGGAAGCTGCAAGATGCGCTTCTGCATCATTGGAAACATATTTTATAAAGGCCTATTCTATTTTGGATATTCTGTGTAAAATATGTTATGAAATTCAAGATAAACAGGTGGATTTTTTGCAATACAAAAAGATAAAGAGTGCAGATGTATTATGGGGATTCAGAAAAAAATTGTTGATTAATGAGAAGAAAAATACGTTGTTTGAAAGATGTGATTTGGTAAGCATGATAGAATCATTGCGAAACGAATCTGTACATAATGGTACATGGGAGTTTAATCCAAAAATATTTGTTAAGTATAGAGATGGAAAAGTTGAAGAGCGTTTTATGCTTTTCCCAGATATGTTACAAGGGAGACTTGCTACAGTAAAAAGCCGGAGACATTTTTTTTCTAAGGGAACTAAGGTTAATAGAGTGTTACCATGTATTCATACAGAGTTCAAACAGAGATTGTTGCAAACTTTAGTTATAATAAATGAAAAGAGTGAACTCTGAATATGAGGAATATGGTTGAAATAGTTAGGGTAAAGAGAAAAAATATATTCTTTGTAAGCTTTATGTGATATATTATACTAGATAAACGTATGTATTGTAAATATCAAGTAGAAACTATGTATGCGGTAATTTAAAGGTCGGAATTTCTTATAGATGGTAGATACAAATAATCGCACATTTGTATTAGGAGGCAAGTATGGCAACAGCAGAACAATTAAAGGCTTTGATAAGAGCACATTTTGATGATGATAATGAAAAATTTAAAACGGTGGCACTTCAGATTGCAGCTCATGAAGCAAAAATTGGACATACTAGCTGTGCTAGAGAAATTAAGAACTTAGTTCAGAATGTCAAGAATTCTAAGAAAAAAGTGATGCCATTTACTAATAAATTGGATACCTTAGAGCAGAGGGATATTTATGTTGATATGCTGGACATAGTATTAAGTGAGTTACTTGAAAGTAAAGTGTTGCGCATAATTAATGAATTCCGTAAAAAAGAAGTTTTAAGAAAAAATGGATTAAAGAATCGTAGTAAAATTTTATTGACTGGAGAACCAGGAACCGGAAAAACAATGACGGCGTCAGTTATTGCTAATGAGGTTAATTTACCATTATATGTTATTCAAATTGATAAATTGGTAACAAAGTATATGGGGGAGACAAGTGTTAAGTTGAGACAAGTCTTTGATTACATTGAGGATTGTCCGGGAGTGTATTTGTTTGATGAATTTGACGCAATTGGTTCTGACAGAAGTATTGATAATGATGTTGGAGAAATGAGACGCATCTTAAATTCTTTTCTTCAATATTTGGAGAATGAGGATTCGTTTAGTTTGATTATTGCAGCTACTAATAATCCGAGTATATTAGATAAAGCGTTGTTCAGACGTTTTGATGATGTTTTAGAATATTCTTTACCTGATGAAAACCAGATACTTAGAATAATGAAGAATAAGTTGGAAGGACATTCAGGAAAAGATGTTTATGACCAAGAGGTAATGGAAGTAGCACTTGGTCTAAGCCATTCGGACATAGCTAAAGCATGTGAAGACGCATTGAAGTATTCAATTATGGAAGAAACCATTATTGATAAAAAAATCATGATAGGAGTGTTACAGAACAGGAGAGAGTTGTATCGTTTCAAGGAGGCTTAAAGATAAATGGAAAGAAGTCTGCAAAATATTTTGCTTGAGGAGAAAGGAGAAAGTCTGACATATGTACCAGTAAATGGTGGAGGGGGAGAGCCCAATTTCCCGCCAAGAGCGAGTAGAAAAGGACATGCATCCTATCTGCAGAAACAATTGGAAAATGCTTGGAACTGTGCGTTAAATGAAACAAAAAATGTAGTAGCTACTTCTGTCCGTGATGGTGTATATCTTCAGATAGAAGGTAAGGAAGGCTATGATTTGGTTACTAAGAGTTTGGAAGATGCACGACAACATGTGCGCCTTTTGAATGTAAGTGAGGAAAATGGAGTCACAAAGGCCACCGTATATGTCCCTACTAAAAAGCAAGACTTCTTTTTAAAAAAAATAAATAAGTATGCGGAGACTCAGAGCGGTTCAGATGTAATAACTACAATAGAAAAAATAAATACGGCTATGATTGAATCTTTATGGGTAGGAAAGAAAGAATCAATGCCGGATGAAACAAGTATTTGGTGTGAGGTATGGCTTCGTTATGAAATGAATGAACAGCCGAAAGTAATTGTAGATACATTTTGGACCCTGTGTTCTGATTTGGGAATTGAATATAAGGAAAAAATAATTACATTTCCAGAACGTGTTGTTGTCTTAATCAAAGCCAATTTAGAAGGTTTAAAACAACTCTTGTTGGCAAGTGGAAATTTGGCAGAAATAAGAAAGATGATTACGCCAGTAAGTTTTTATACAGACATGGCGACATGGGAGCAAAAAGAATGGGTTGCTGAACTAGAAAAGCGTATTGATGTATCAAAGAGTAGTAATACATCAGTTTGTTTATTCGATACAGGTGTAAATAATGCGCATCCGCTTTTGAAATCTGTATTAAAGGATAGGGATATGCATACTGTATATGTGGATAGAGGTGTTGATGATAGAATAGGTCATGGGACTGAAATGGCAGGTATTGCTACATATTTTGATTTGCAAGACAAGTTAGAGAGTATGTCTGTGGTTGAAGTATATCATTATTTGGAGTCGGTCAAAATTTTAAATAATCTAAATGATAATGACGAAGAATTGTATGGAGCAGTTACTCGGCAAGCGGCATATATTGCAGAAGCAGAAAATCCATCTGCAAACAGAACGTTTTGTATGGCAATAACAACATCTGAATCGAGAGATTTAGGAAAAGGTGTGCCTACTTCTTGGTCAGCTGCGATAGATGCATTGTTGGTAGGGATTAATGAAGGATTATCAGATGATAAGAAAAGACTTATGTGTATATCGGCAGGTAATACTTCTGTAACAGAAATTGCGGATGCTGGGGATTATTTATCGGCTGTACAATTACATTCAGTTGAAAATCCTGGGCAAGCTTGGAATGCAATTACAATAGGGGCATACACTGATAAAACTGTAATAGCCAAAAAGGAATATGCAGATTATAGGCCGGTATCAAATAAAGGCGGTGTGTCCCCATTTACATCTTCTTCTATTACATGGGAAAAGTCTAAATGGCCAATAAAACCAGAGGTAGTTTTTGAGGGAGGAAATCTGGGACATAATCCGAATGAAAGTTTCTTGAATGGTTATTCAGAACTTGAAGATTTGGATATGGTTACAACTTGCAAGGATTTTTTAATGGGGAAATCACTTATCGCAACAAATATGACAAGTCCTGCAACAGCGCAAGCGGCATGGATGCTTGCTAACATACAACATAATTGTCCACAGTTATGGCCAGAGACGATTAGAGCTCTGCTAGTGCATTCAGCGACATGGACAGATGAAATGATTAAAACATTTATTCCTGTAAGCCATCCAACAAAGAATGATTATAGAAATTTGCTTCGAGTATGTGGATATGGAGTTCCAAATTTAGAGCGGGCTGTGTATAGTGCGCAGAATAGTGTTAATTTAATCATAGAAGATGAATTGCAACCTTTTAAGAAAAAAGGTAAAGGAAATCCTACTTCTAATGAAATGCATATGCATGACATTCCGTGGCCAACGGATATTCTTAAGACATTGGGTGAAAAAACAGTAAAAATGCGGGTGACTTTGTCGTATTATATTGAACCAGGTCCTGGGCAAATAGGCTGGAAGGATAAATATCGTTATCCATCTTGTGGGTTAGTATTTGATGTGAATAATCCTACAGAGTCTAAGGATGAGTTTAAGAGAAGAATTAGTAAAGCTATGCGTGACGAAGATGAGGACAAGAGTACGGTTTCAAATGATAGCAATAGGTGGTTATTAGGTTCACAAAATAGAAATGTGGGATCCATTCATTCTGATATATGGGAAGGAACAGCGGTAGATTTGAGCCAAAGTAATTATATTATGGTCTATCCTACCACAGGATGGTGGAAGTTAAGAACTAATCAAAAGAAGTATAATAGTAAAGTTCGGTATTCGCTGGTTGTATCAATAGAAACACCTGAAAGTACAGTGAATCTTTATAATGAAATAACTACAGCTATTAAGAATAGGACGGTAGTTAAGACGGAAATCACTGCTAAAACAAAGTAAAACATATGCGTCGAATTTAGCTTTCGCATTCAAATGTACCTGCATTTTGCAGTTTAACTCAAAATGAGCATGTGTCAAATGATTATCCAATAGATAAAACATTCAGACATCGTTGGGTATTGGGGAGATCGGAATGTGGATTGTTTGCAATTGATTCGGAGGAGGTAGTTGGTATGGTGACTGCTGTTGTTTCGTAATGAATTATATTCAGACAGGATTTGATGAGACAAAGTTTCTAGTATTTAATGCAGATAACGATGGCGATGATCATTTGCCATATGGGACAACTAAGATCATTTCCCTGTGGCAACATTTTGGCAACAAAAATCCGCCAACCACAAAAATGTCATACCATATCACGTAAAATAAGCCATATATTACACACAAAACACTGTAATAAACCAAGAAAACGCTATAACCAAATCCGTGAGGGTGGACGTACTGTAGGTTCAGGACGTGTTGCTACAATCATCGAGTAATCTACGCGTAAGTAACGAGAAGATTAGATAAATAAAAAATATCCGGAGAGTGTTTGCACTCTTCCGGGTATTTTTTTGTTTATCGATTAGCAGCAATATTGACAATGAAATTACCGGTATGTTACTTTGTAGATGCAAACAATTGGGTGGGCTTATAAGCAAGCCCTGTGCAGCAGAAAAGGAGATATCAATGAAGAAAATCTTGATTACCGGTGGAACCACATTTGTCAGTAAGTATGCAGCAAAGTATTTTGTAGAGCATGGATATGATGTCTATGTAGTGAACCGTAATTCAAAACCGCAGGTTAAGGGCGTGACGCTGATTGAAAGCGACAGACATAATTTAGGGGATAAGCTGAAGAATCTGCATTTTGATGTTGTTGCCGACATAACCGCTTATGATGCACAAGACATAATTGATTTACATAATTCGCTGGACTCTTTTGATCAATATATAATGATTAGTTCCAGTGCGGTATATCCGGAGTATGGTGTACAGCCATTTCCTGAGAATTCTGAAAGAGCAGTAAATAAATTCTGGGGAAAATATGGAACAGATAAGATCGAAGCAGAAAATGCACTGTTGGAGAGAGTCCCGGATGGTTATATTTTAAGACCGCCATATTTATATGGTTCTATGGACAACGTCTATCGGGAGGCGTTTGTATTTGACTGTGCAATGGCAAACAGAAAATTTTATTTGCCGGAAGCCGGTGAGATGAAATTACAGTTTTTCCATGTGGAAGATTTGTGCAGGCTGATGGAAATAATAATTACAAAGTGCCCAACGGATCATATTTTGAATGTCGGAAATGAAAATGCAATATCGATAAGAGACTGGGTTATCAAATGTTATGCCTGCTTTGATAAAGTACCGGAATTCGTATCGGTACCGGAAACAGTAGAGCAGAGAAATTATTTCAGCTTTTATAATTATGAATACTGTCTTGATGTGACCCGGCAGAAGAAGATATATCCGGAGACGATGTCAATGGATGCCGGGTTACAGGAGGCTGCAAATTGGTATATAGAGCATGAAGGTGAGGTAAACAAGAAGCCATATTGGAAGTATATCGATGCCAATTTGGTATAAAGGTAATTGACATAATAAGATGACAAGCGTGTGTATCAGGAAGGAATTATGATGGAGATAATAGAAGTAGCGGATCTGAATCGATCGGAGCTGGTGGTTTATGCGGAGCTCTCGGAACGGCAGCTTGCAACAATCTATGAACCGGCGGAAGGGCTGTTTATTGCTGAGAGTCCGAAGGTGATCGGGCGGGCGTTAGATGGTGGATATGAACCGGTGTCTTTTCTGGCAGAAAAGGGACAGCTTGCAGAGGCCGAGGAGATTCTGAATCGGATGGAGGATGTTCCAATCTATGTTGCACCGGATGAGATATTGACGAAGCTTACCGGTTATCATCTGACAAGAGGACTCTGGTGTGCGATGCGCCGCAGGACATTGCCAACGATAGAGGAGGTATGTCAGGGAGCGAAGCGGATCGCTATTTTGGAAGAAGTGGTCAATCCGACAAATGTGGGAGCGTTGTTTCGCTGTGCCGCAGCACTTGGAATGGATGCGGTGATATTGACCGGTGGCTGCAGTGATCCTCTTTACAGGCGTGCAAGCCGTGTGAGTATGGGAACGGTATTCCAGATTCCGTGGACAATGTTGTCAAAGAAGGATGGTATCTGGCCGGAGCAGGCAATGAAGACATTGAAAGAAATGGGCTTTAAGACGGCGGCAATGGCACTTCGGGAAGATAGTGTAGGAATTGATGATCCGCAGTTAAATCGTGAGGAAAAGCTGGCGGTTGTGCTTGGTACAGAGGGCGATGGGCTGGCCGGAGATACGATAGCTGACTGCGATTATACGGTTATGATTCCGATGGCACATGGTGTGGATTCACTTAACGTAGCGGCGGCAGGAGCGGTAGCTTTCTGGCAGCTGGGACATCAGCGGCAGGAGTAGTATCCGTTTGTAAAGATTGTGCGTCGACGACAGGAAAGGGTGGTCTTCTGGCAGGTGAGATACCGCTGACAGGAATAAATAGTATTCATCTGGAAAGTTATAGCATCAGTCGCAGAAGGGAGCAGCCCGCAAGAAAACATGCTGGGAATATATTGATGCCGATTTGGTAAAATAATAAATTGACAAATAATAAGATGGCAGTATAATGATTGGTAGCACTGAATTGGTGCTACCAATTTCTTTTATATGAAAAAGTATAGTTCAAACGAAAAAGGATAAAAAATGTAGAGAGGATATTTGAATGAAGTATATTAGACAGTTTTTAATCATTCTTGCAATTTCATTTATCGGGGAACTGCTCAAATATGTATTACCGTTGCCGATTCCTGCAAGCATCTATGGAATGGCGATTTTATTTGTATGCCTGATGACGGGTTGGATTAAGTTAGAAGCAGTGAAGGAGACAGGAAAATTCTTAATTGAGATCATGCCATTGATGTTCATTCCTGCCGGTGTTGGTCTGATGGTTAGCTGGGGAACGCTGAAGCCGGTGCTGATTCCGGTATGTGTGATCACGGTCGTTACGATCATTACGGTTATGGCGATGACAGGCAGACTGTCACAGTGGATCATCAGAAAAGACAGGAAGAAAGAGGAACAAGAGGATGCATGATTTTTTTGAAAACTCCCTGTTTGCGGGAGTTACACTTAGCCTGATCTCATATTTGATCGGGTCAATATTAAAGAAAAAATTCAAACTGGGAATATTTAATCCGTTACTGATCTCGATTGTAGTTACCATCCTGGTACTGGTTGTGAGCAAGGTGGATTATGATACTTATAATGAAGGCGCCAAATATTTAAGCTGGCTGTTGACCCCTGCAACTGTATGCCTGGCGATCCCACTCTATGAACAGTGGGAACTGCTGAAGCATAACTGTAAGGCGGTTATGGCAGGTCTTGTTGCCGGTGTGGTGACAAGTCTTTGTACGGTGTTTGTATTGTCAAAGATCATGGAACTTACACATGAGGAGTATGTAACGATGCTTCCGAAGTCTATCACGACTGCGATCGGTATGGGTGTTTCAGAAGAACTGGGTGGATATGTAACGATTACGGTTGCGGTTATTATCGTAACGGGTGTTCTTGGAAATATATTTGGTGAATTAGTGTGCAAGATTTTTCGAATCACCGAACCGATATCTAAAGGGCTGGCATTTGGCTCTGCATCTCATGCGATCGGAACAGCAAAGGCGATCGAGATCGGTGAAGTGGAGGGGGCAATGAGCAGTCTGGCGATTGCGGTTTCCGGTATTCTTACGGTTGTGCTTTCGTCGTTATTTGCGCATTTTATGTAAATATATATGCTGCTTATAAAATGCAAGGATTTATTTCGAATTTACAGATCGGATATAGAAATAATGAAGTTAGTTGATAGTCTCATAGGCGGGTATCCGCTGGTAGCAGATATCAAAATATAGAAATAACGAAATTTATTGATAGTTAGGGAGACGGGTATGGAAAAACAACATGCTACATCAGAATATGAAAAAGCAATTCAATATATTTACAGCCTGATGCAGGACGGAACCTTGCAGATCGGAAGCAAGCTTCCGACCGAACGTACGATAGCGGAGACGTTGGGAATCGGAAGAAATTCGACCAGAGAGGCACTCAGTATCCTGCATGGCATGGGAATGATCGAACGCGTACAGGGATCGGGAAATTATATATCAAAAAATGCCGGAGAGTCGATCCGTCAAATGCTTATGATGATGCTGGCACTTGGCAGTATCACGAAATCCGAGGTCTGTGAGTTCCGTTGTACAATGGAAAAGTCTGTATGCAGTATGCTGATCGAGAAAGGAATACCATTTGAGTGTCAGGTGCTTCTGGAGGATAATCTGGCAAGGATGGAGCAGGCGGATGGTTCCGAACTGGTTAGCGTGGATAAGGAATTTCATGAACTGCTGATCCGGGCGACAGAGAATGAACTGTTTTCAATGATCATGGAGGCGGTTATGATCGTTTACCGGGAATGGATCGATCTGGTGCTGCGTCGTGTGAATATAAAAGAAAAGGCAAACTTGCTTAATTATCACAAGCAGATCTATAATAGTGTATTGGAACGTGATGAAGTATCCATGAAAGCGGCGGTAGACGGGCATTATCATCTGATCAGCCAGATGCTTGCATTGTAGATGAGTAGAGATAATATATAAGAAGGAGGTAAGAGCGTATGATCGTAACACTTGGAAGACAGTGTGGATGTGCGGGAGATGAGATCGGAAGAAAATTATCAGAGCTGTTAGGGATTCCGTTTTATACAAAGCCTGAACTGATCGCACTTGCAAAAGAAAAAAAGATTTATGAGAAATATCCGATGTATTTTGGGGAACAGCCGGTAAATGCGATGATCAGTTCTGTCGCCGATGATTTCTGTTCAAATCAGTATGATACGCCGAAGAAGGCGCTGGCAGCATTGTTTGGAAAAGAAAGCTTCATTATCATAGGAAGAGCCTCAAACTATGCTTATCGGGAGGATCAGAATGCGATTCGCGTATTTTTATGTGGGGACAAGAGGTTACGGGCTCAACATATCGCGGAAAAGCATAAGATTTCAGATCGAAAGGCAATGGCTCTGGTAGAAAAGACGGATGAGAAGCGGCGTGGCTATCACAGATATTATACCGGAGAAGAATGGGGCTATGCAGAAAATTATGACCTGTGTATGGATGCGGTCCGTCTGGGCGTGGATAAGACAGCAGAGATGATCGCAGACTATGTAAAGCAGGTTGGAGGAAAATAAATGACAACAAGGGAAGAAGCATTGGCATATGGACTGTCTTTTCCTGATACATATCAGCAGGCGCCATTTCATGATCCGAACTGGCAACTGGTGCGTGTGAAAGGAAGCAAGAAGGTATTTCTGTGGACATATGAGAGAGACGGATATATTAATCTGAACGTAAAGGTCGATCCGGAATGGCGGGATTTCTGGCGGAGTGCGTTTGACTCGGTGATACCGGGCTGGCATCAGAATAAGGAGCATTGGAATACGATCATTCTGGATGGAAGCATTCCGGATCAGGATGTGAAACGGATGATCGCAGAGAGTTATGATCTGGTTACAACCAGTCCGTCAAAGAGAATTTATGAGGCTGTGAAAAAGATTCCAGCCGGAAAGGTTGCAACCTATGGTCAGATCGCGGAGCTTGCCGGAGATAAGAAGATGGCGCGTGCGGTAGGAAATGCGCTTCATAAGAATCCGGATCCGGAGCACATTCCCTGCTTTCGTGTGGTAAATGCAAAGGGTGAATTATCCGGGGCATTTGCATTTGGCGGAAAGAATGTACAGGCAGATCGATTGACGGCAGATGGAGTTACAGTTGTCGATGGACGGGTGGATATGGAGAGATTTGGAATAAAGATCTTAGATGGAGAAATCATATAAAAATATAAAGTGAAAAATGATTTATATGCAGGAAATGACCGTTCAAATACAAAGGTTATTTGAAACAGAAAACAAGTCATTTTTGCGGATGCATATTTTACGGAGTGGAAGTTAATTATTTTGTAATTCCGTTTGAATGTGTAAGATTTGCAGGCAATTCTTTATTTGAAAGGAAATAAAAATGTCAGAATATCAGTATGTAGAGCATGAAATTGCTCCGGTATATAATGAAGAATCACAGGTGCTGGTTCTTGGCAGTCTGCCATCGGTGAAATCCAGAGAGCAGGGCTTCTACTACGGACATCCGAGAAACCGTTTTTGGAAGGTAGTGGCAGCTGTACTTGGTGTACCGGAACCCTTGACGATAGAAGAGAAAAAACGGATGCTGCTTGCCGGTCATGTGGCGGTCTATGATGTGATCCGGGCTTGTGAGATCATCGGTTCCAGTGACAGCAGTATCCGAAATGTTGTTCCTGCAGATATTAAAAGCATTGTAGCACATACATCGATCCGGGCAGTTTTTACAAATGGAAAGACTGCCGGCAGATTATATAAAAAATATCAGGCGGAACATATCAGGCTTCCGATGATTACACTTCCATCAACAAGTCCGGCAAATGCAGCATTTTCGCTGGAACAATTGGAAGAAATATGGAAGCAGGAGTTAGGAAGATATTTGTAAAAGCATTTTACAATATAGGTTGACTGATATAAAAAAGAATAAAATTTTACATTGATTATACACACTTGACAACATCAACCGTATCGCAGAAAACTGTGTAAGTATTGCAGAAGAGGCTCTCGACAATACAGCATTTGTTGAGATCAGGGAGGATGCAAAGAAAGCAGAAATAGAAGCTTCCGATAATGTAGTCCTTGCATAAAAGCATGTTACATGGCGGTTTTATCTGTTTGTAACATCATATGAAACAGTTCCTTCTGTAGGGCTTTTTTCACACCCTGAATGATATAGATTGTTTTTTCGTTTGACCGGTCTCTGTATGTTACAGTTGACCGGCCGTTTTTTGTATGATATACCACATCCAGACCAGAATTTTGCGTGTAAAATATAAGATGATGGCATGAGGAATTTTCTCATGCCATTAGCTTATTTTTAATTTTACAAAATTCTGGTGGGTATGGTATAGTAAGGATAACTTTTTTTCTGATGAACAATAGACGCGGAGGTTACAAGGAAATGTCTCAGATAACGAAACGTGCGTTGGAAGCATCACTGAAGAAGCTTCTTACAAAGAAACCGCTTGACAAGATCACAATAACCGATATTACAGAAGATTGTGGTATTAACCGGATGACATTTTACTACCATTTTAAAGATATCTATGATCTGGTAGAGTGGGTGTGTGTGGAGGATGCAACGAGGATACTGGGTGAGAATAAAACCTATGATACCTGGCAGGAAGGCTTCCTTCGTATCTTTGAAGCGGTGAGCGAGAATAAGACATTTATGATGAATGCATATCATTCGATCAGCAGAGATCAGGTAGAAAAATATCTGTACAGTCTGACGTATGATCTGATGATCAAGGTCATCGAAGATAAGGCGAAGAATATGCAGGTGCGGGATGAAGATAAGAAGTTCATTGCTGATTTTTACAAATGCTCCTTTGTCGGTGTGTTGCTTGAATGGATTGAGAATGGCATGAAGCAGGATCCACATGTGATCGTGGATAAGATGGGACTGGTGATGCATGATAATATTACCAGAGCACTGGAAGCATTTCGGACGGATGCCTTTCACAAAAAAACAGAGAGCTGACAGATACATTGAAAAAACAATGTGTCTTATTTTTCAGACCGGTTATCCCATCAAAACAGGGGAAATGATAAAATTTTAGACAGAACAAGTACCGTGAATATATTTTTATCACGGTACTTTTTTTGTTTATTGAGGGCAAAAACGGGGAATCTTATAATAAAGACAGTTTTTGAGATAACCGGTCTGTTTGCGGGCAGGCTGTATAGATTGGAGGTAATTCGTATGTATTACACAAGTGGAAATTATGAAGCATTTGCCAGACCGAAGAAGCCGGCGGGTGTGGATCAGAAATCGGCATATATTATAGGTTCGGGACTTGGTGCATTGGCGGCAGCCTGTTTTCTGGTAAGAGATGGACAGATGAAAGGCTCGCATGTGCACATTCTGGAGAAAGACCCGATTCCGGGCGGTGCATGTGATGGTTATCAGTACAGCGATATCGGCTATGTTATGCGTGGCGGACGTGAGATGGATAACCATTTTGAGTGTATGTGGGATCTGTTCCGTTCGATTCCGTCCATCGAGACAGAGGGTGTCAGTGTACTGGATGAGTATTACTGGCTGAATAAGGCAGATCCAAACTATTCTTTGTGTCGGGCAACTGAGAATCGGGGGCAGGATGCACATACCGATAAGAAGTTCGGATTGTCCGATAAGGGTGCAATGGAGATCATGAAGCTGTTCTTTACCCCGGATGAAGAATTATATAATAAACGGATCGATGAGTATTTTGATGAAGAAGTGCTTAATTCTAATTTCTGGATGTACTGGCGGACGATGTTTGCATTTGAGAACTGGCATTCTGCACTTGAGATGAAGCTCTATATTAAGCGTTTTATCCATCATGTCGGAGGACTGCCGGATTTCACGGCACTTCGTTTTACCAAATATAACCAGTATGAGTCCATGATTCTTCCGATGGTAAAATATCTGGAATCATTCGGTGTGGTGTTCCATTATAATACCAAGGTTATAAATGTGGAATTCGAGATCGAAGCAGGAAGAAAGCTGGCAAAGAAGATTGATATTATCCGTGACGGTGAAGCAGATGCGATCGATCTGACCGAGAATGATCTGGTATTTATCACAAATGGCGGCTGCGTGGAGAATTCTTCATACGGAAGTCAGAACAAACCGGCTGAATTCAAGACCGAGATCCGTGAGGGTGGCGGATGGGATATGTGGAGGAAGATCGCAGCACAGGATCCATCCTTTGGACATCCGGACAAATTCTGCTACGATCCGGAGCAGTCAAACTGGATGAGCGCAACGGTGACGACATTAGATGAAAAGATTCTCCCGTATATTAAGAAGATCTGTAAGAGAGATCCGCTCTCAGGCAAGGTAGTTACAGGTGGTATTGTGACTGCGAGAGATTCCGAATGGCTGCTTTCCTGGACGATCAATCGTCAGCCGCAGTTCCGTAATCAGCCAAAGGGACAGGTGCTTGTATGGGTATATGGCTTATTCTCGAATAAACCGGGTGATTATGTAAAGAAGACCATGCGGGAATGCACCGGTAAGGAGATCTGCGAGGAATGGCTCTATCATATCGGGGTACCGGAGGAGGAAATACCGGAGCTTGCCGAACACAGCGCAAATACGGTGCCGGTTATGATGCCATATATCACGGCATTTTTCATGCCGCGTGAGAAGGGCGACCGTCCGGATGTCGTACCGGAGGGAGCGGTCAATTTTGCATTCCTTGGACAGTTTGCCGAGACAGCAAGAGATACGATATTTACAACCGAGTATTCGATCCGGACAGGTATGGAAGCAGTATATACTTTGTTGAATATCGATCGTGGTGTGCCGGAGGTCTGGGGCAGTGTCTATGATGTCCGCGACCTGTTAAATGCGACAGTGGCGATCCGGGATGGAAGAAAGATCACAGATATGAAGCTTGGTCTGAAAGAAAAGATCGCGATGAAAGAGCTTTTAAAGGCGGTAGAAGGAACCGATGTCGAGAAACTGCTGCGGGAGCATGGAGCGATATAAATACAAGATCTGTATATAAAGAAAGTCTTACGATATAATATAGTGAAAGAAAACAAAGCATCTGCTGATGTATGGACTTTATATAGTTTATGGATCAGCAGATGTTTTTTATATGGACAATGCAGACCATGACGGATAAACTGTCATGCATGACAAATTTATATATTTATTTTTTATATGCAGTGATATAATACAGGTATCTGCAAAATCTGCAGAAGGAAGGAATAAAAAATCAGGAGGAAAATGAATGAAAAGACATTTAAAAAAAGTAGTATTGGCAATGATCGCATTTGTACTGTGTGGAGTAATGAATGTGACAGGTTCCAATGTAAGTCTGGCAGCAACAGACGTTGAGACGGAGCAGACGGCGGAACTGGAAGCAGCATCAACCGTAAAGCATGTATCAGCGAGAAAACTGTATCATGCAGGTGACTATCTCTACATAGAAACCTCAAAGGGTGTACTTGCGTATAATATGAAAAAACAGACTGCAAAGTATGTTGTAGAGAGTGATGGTGTCAGTGGAGTTTTGGTACACAAAGGATATCTGTATTACAACCTTTATCAGGACAGCCAGATGAGTATCTATAAGATCAAGGCTGATGGAAGTTCAAAGCCAAAACAGATCTGTAAAAATGGAAGACTTGGTTTTATGAAAAACAACCGACTTTATTATGGTCATTCCGGTTTATGTTCTATGAAACTGGACGGAACTGATAAGAAGCGTCACATGAGGGTAAAAGATGATGCAAATGGAAAGGTATTCTATTATAAGGGCAAATATTTCTACAGTGTATTTCCGTATATGACAGAATCCTATTCCGTTGACACAAAATATAAGCATAAAAAGAAATACCCGGCAGGAAATCAAACGGTTTGCAATGCATTTGTCAGAGCTTTTGATGATATGCAGTTTAATGAGAGCCTGACTGTAAGAGGATATCAGTATGGTACTTTGATCAAAAATGGAAAAAGCTCAAATTCCATTTATAAATTTGGAGATTCTTATTATGGAAAGAGTACGGGCAGAACTTCCAAGAAAAGGATCTACCAGTCATCCAAGAAGAAGGTACATGTTCTGGCAGCATGTCCGGGATATATTATGTTTGCAGAAAGCAATCAAAAAGCAAGTTATGAAGATGGAACTGTAAAGATCATCAATGTAAAAGGCAAGGTTGTTGCAACATTAAAGAAGAGTCAGAAATAGAACATATAAAAACAGAAACTATAAATATAATAAATGCTCTGGCAGAGGTGTGGTTTGCCAGAGCATTTGTTGGATTGTACGATAATGTACAAGCGGAAGGACTGCCACATGGCAGATTCCTGTATTTTGGTTGTGTTTAGAGATGTGTATTATTATTTATTAAACAAGTGCTTCGCCAAGTGCAGTACAATCAGCAAGACCTGCTTCATCCGGTGTTTCATGGCAGATCAGTGGAGCTGCTGCAAATACAGCACCGTCAGCCTGGCACTGAGCTTCCCATGTATCCATCCATTCGCCGCTTCCCCAGCCATATGAACCGAAGATGGCGATCTTCTTACCGTTTAATGCCGGTTCACATTCAGCGAACATTGGCTCAAACTCGCTTTCTTCTAAGACTTCAGCACCCATAGCAGGGCAGCCAAATGCGATCGCATCATAGTTATCTACCATATCTGCAGTAAATTCTGCGGATGTTAAAAGATCACATTCTGCACCTTTTGCTTTGGCACCTTCTGCAACAGCCTGTGCCATTAATGCTGTATTACCTGTGCCACTCCAATATACAACTGCAACCTTACTCATAGTAGGTTCCTCCTTATAATTCATGTATTTTATATTTAGAGATCTCTGCATTGGAAATATATGCAGAAATCTCCTATATTCATTTTTGTTATGTGAACGTCGTTTGCATAAATAATTATTTTACTATGCGGATGCAATTTTCTAAATACTTATACAGCAACTGTCAGCTGCCAGATCGTTCGTCCCTGATGCCAGAGATCTGCATAGATCTCCCGGCATTTTTTAAATTTTGCAAATGTTTTCTGAGCCTCACCCAGATCACCATATACCTTCCAGTCTCCCATGCCCTTACAGTTGCTTCCGTGGTTCTTGATAAATCCAAGAACATCCTGTAACGGATAACCGAGAAATACACCGATCTCATGAGGAAATTCCGTTGATGCCTGAAGCCTTATACGTAGCTCGGCGAGTAGCTGGTCGACCGTGCCGGACGGATATCCGATGTTCAAAAGAAAGACATTGATCTCCGGTCTTGACAGTTCACGGATCATGGCTTCCGGTCTGTAGACATAGATCAGAGCAGTGTCAGTATTTTCCCGCAGGATCGTTATGCGGATTCCTTTTTTCTGAAATTGTGCATCCCAGACAGCCACACTTTCGTATAATTCTTCTTCGGAAGAAAAACGATAAAGAAACAGGCTGGCAGGTTTTAAGGACGCCAATGTAGGCGAACAATGTGTGATCAAATATTCTTCAAACATAATCACAAACTCCTTTTTGCATCGATTCCGACAAATATTCTGCAATATTCAAAAAACCTAAAGCTATATGCAGTGCTGGTACGCTCGCATCAAAGCAACGTTGCATATCAAATTTTAGTATGCACCGTAACTCTGTAAATCATTCAATCTACTGGTTAGACACATCTAACTCATGGGTGCATTATACGGTCTGATCCTGTAAAAATCAAGCGAAAAATGTGATAGAAATTCTCAATAAATTCGACCGTTTTTTGTTGACGGAAAAGGCTTCTGCATGGTATTTTTATAAATAGTTAGCAGAAACTAACCAAAAATCTTGTGAATAAATCGTGTGACTCCATTCTATATGCATCCCTGACTGCTGAAAACAGGGTATGCACCCGGATGCAATGACGGATCCGGGACAGAAGCTGTCACCAGAAAGAAGGATCAAAGCATGATGAATTATTTAGAAATCGAAAAAGTAATCGGAAGAGAAATTATCGACTCCAGAGGAAATCCTACAGTAGAAGCAGAAGTTATTCTTGCAGATGGTACAGTTGGACGTGGCGCAGCTCCAAGTGGTGCATCAACAGGTGAGTTTGAAGCATTGGAGCTTCGTGATGGCGACAAGAACCGTTTTGGCGGCAAGGGCGTCCAAAAGGCAGTAGAGAATATCAATACAACGATCAATGATATGTTAGTTGGAATGGATGCATCAGATACATATGCTGTTGACCAGGCAATGATCAAGGCAGACGGAACAAAGGACAAGTCAAATCTTGGTGCAAATGCAATCCTTGCTGTATCAATTGCAGCAGCAAGAGCAGCAGCTATTTCACTGGATGTACCTTTATATCGTTTCTTAGGCGGTGTAAGCGGCAACAGACTTCCGGTTCCTATGATGAATATTATCAATGGTGGATGCCATGCATTATCATCCGGTCTGGATGTTCAGGAATTTATGATCATGCCGGTTGGTGCTCCTTCATTCAAAGAGTGTCTCAGATGGTGTGCAGAAGTATTCCATGCACTTCAGGCCATCTTAAAAGAAAGAGGACTTGCTACGTCTGTTGGTGATGAAGGTGGATTTGCACCTGCACTTGCATCCGACGAAGAAGCAATCGAGACAATTCTTGAGGCAGTAAAGAAAGCCGGATATGAGCCGGGCAAGGACTTCAAGATTGCGATGGATGCAGCTTCATCCGAGTGGAAGACAGGCACGGTTGGCGAGTACAAGCTGCCAAAGGCTGGTACAGTATATACATCAGAAGAGTTGATCGCTCACTGGAAGAGACTGGTTGAGAAGTACCCGATCATCTCCATCGAAGATGGTCTGGACGAAGAAGACTGGGAAGGCTGGAAGAAGCTTACAGCAGAGCTTGGCGATAAGGTACAGTTAGTTGGTGACGACCTTTTCGTTACAAATACAGAGAGACTTGCAAAGGGTATCGAGCTTGGCTGTGGTAACAGTATCCTGATCAAGTTAAACCAGATCGGTTCTGTATCAGAGACATTGGAAGCAATCAAGATGGCTCACAAGGCCGGATACACAGCTATCTCATCGCACAGATCCGGTGAGACGGCAGATACAACGATTGCAGATCTTGCAGTTGCTTTAAATACCTGCCAGATCAAGACCGGCGCACCATCCAGATCCGAGCGTGTAGCTAAGTACAACCAGCTCTTAAGAATTGAAGAAGAGCTTGGTGCTTCAGCCGTATATCCGGGTATGAAAGCCTTCAATGTAAAATAATTATTGTCATATATTTTCCTCAAAAAAATATGAATAAATGCTATGGGAGACGTAAGCTTTGCGTCTCCCATATTTTATATGTAAAATAAGACCTGTAAGTAGAGTTTTTCATTGCTGGGTGGTATAATTTTAAACAAGTCATATTATGTTGAAAAGATTCGATGGTTGTGATTACAGTCATCGGATCAGGATTATGGGAGGTCATATGAGTCGAATACTGATCATAATAGCAGTCTTGCCGGCATTGGTCCTGCTTGGCTTTATATATATGAGAGACCGGAAAGAGAAGCCGCCGGTCAAATTAATGGTATTGCTTCTGGCACTTGGTGCAGGTACGATCATTCCGGCAGCGATTGCAGAATTTATCGGGCAGTTAATCGTTGCACAGACAGATACGGATCATCAGACGATGCTGCTGGTGCTCTGCTTTCTGGTGATCGGAATTGTGGAGGAGCTTGGAAAATATCTGGTAACGGTCTGCACTACATGGAAAAGCAGAGAATTTCAGCACAGCTATGATGGAGTTATTTATATGGTCTGTGCATCGCTTGGCTTTGCTATATTGGAAAATATCTTATATGTTGCTTCCGGCGGAATCGGAACGGGCATACTCAGGGCATTTACCGCTATTCCACTTCATTGTACGGTAGGTGTTATCATGGGTGCACTTTATGCGAAGGGCAGAGAAGCGGCATATGCAGGTGACCGTGCGGGTATGATCGGATTTATGGCATGGGCATATATCGTGCCGGTATTTATTCATGGCTTATATGACTATCTTGTGATGGCGGCATCGTATGGATATATTTCGGAGGCATGGGTATTCCTGATCCTTGGAGTGATGTATGTACTTTCAATTTTTCTGATCTTTTACTGTTCAGCGCATGACCGCAGAATTGACGGCAGACCGGAGACTGCAGATTATGGGATGTACCGGATGGATTTTCGCAGACCGGGCAGAGGATATTATTATCCAGATCAACCGGATTACCGGGCGGGTTATCCGGGCTATCCGGGTGGTGATGCATATGGTCAGGCCGGAGGATATATGCAGAATACAAATTACAACCCATACAATGGTGGTTATACACAGGGGATGAATGCCAATGCAGGTCAATCAGCCTACGGCACAAATTCCGGGTATGAGGTAAAGGATGATTATAATCGAGGCAGCGCATATCCGACTAATATGGAGTACATGCAAAATACTGGTTATAACCCTCAAAACGGTTATATTGTGAATAGAGCATATATGCAAAATGGCGGCTACATGGGAAATGTAACATATCCGCAAACTGGAGTGAATCCATATCGGCAGCAGGAGAATCCCGGATCACAGAATTATCCACAGAGTTATACGTCGAATGGCACTGGTACGGATTATGGCATGACAGGGTACAACGGACAAGGACGGAAATAAGACCGGAATTGTGGCAGAAACGCTGAATATGCCGCACGTTTTGATGGAAGAGACATATGATGAATATATAGGAATCCATATAGCAGGAACATTTGCCAGGGGGTGAAATGATGAGATTTCACAACATACCGGTCCGCGATATCATGCAGGAAGCAGTCCGATATGGCGGGGTGATCGTGGACGTTCGTACAGAAGAAGAATTTCTGAGAGGACACATACCAATGGCAGTCAATGTACCATTGTCGGATATCCAGTATGGTAATTATAATCTTCCTAAAAATAAAGTGCTGCTCACATATTGTCAGTATGGAGGCGGCAGTGCACTGGCAGCGAGACTGCTGTCGCAGGCAGGATATAAGGTGATCAATACCGTTGGGGGAATCGTACAGTATAAAGGAGCATTGACGAAAAACCGCTGACAGAGGGTGTAACTAGCCATTATGAAAGAGAAGAAAATGTGGTTTGAAAATGAGAATAACAGAATAGATCGATCCCGGACATGACAGAACCTGTTAAGGAAGTGCATGACCGGGATTTTTTTGTTTAATTTACTTGTGGTGGCAGGGGGAAGTATGTATAATATGGACAGGGTAATTGGCGGGTATCACAGGATATTCCGGAGGTACTTATTTTTTTAGAAAAGAAAGGATATAGGGTAAATGAGAAAAAGAATTTTAGGAACGATCATTGCGGCAGGTTTTTTTGCAGTAGCAGCATTTGCAGGGGCAAATGGACTGGCAGAGACACAGGCGGCATGTGAACATTCACAGGTGAAGGATGGAGCCTGCGTGGATTGTAATGATCCGGTAGAATGCATCGAGGTAGAGGATGCAAGTGGAACAGCAAAGGGCACTTATTCTAAACTAGAAGATGCAGCGGCTGCTGCCGGAAACGGTGATATACTGAAGCTTCTATATAATTGTGAGAGTACATCAACATATATTGATGCGGGGAATAAGAATCTTACGATTGATCTGAATAAGAAGGAGTTAAAGGCTGTTCATTTCGATATCATGGGTTCGTTTGTGATAGAAAATGGAGAATATAGTGGCTATATAAGGAATGCAGCGACAGGGAATGAACATACATTAACATTTGAAAATGTGAGAGCAGATCTTACGCAGCTTGGATGGTATGCAAAGGGTGGCATTAAACTGGTAAACAGTAATATAGAACAGCAACATGATGGTGCAGCATTTACAGAATGGTGGCTTGAAAAGCTGCAGATGGATCAGACATCTGTTTATAAGATTACAAATTCGCCAAGCGGACTAAGCAATTATGGGTTGCTTTCATTAGATGAAGCTGTGGGCGGTATTGAGGAATTTCTTCCGGCTGGATACACATTGGATGGACAGCCGAATTCCTATAATACGATATTAGATGAAACAGGCACAAAGGCGAGAAGCGTAGAGCTTCGTTATCGCCGGCTGACAGATGCGACAGTTTCTGTATCCATTGCCCCGACTTCTTATGTATATGATGGAAAAGCAAAAGAGCCAACAGTGACTGTCACATACGATGGAAGAGATCTGACAGAAGGAACGGATTATACCTGTACATTTACAGATAATATCAATGCAGGAACAGCAAATGTAAAAATAACAGCAAAGGGTAAGACTTATCACGGAGAAACCGTAAAGAATTATACGATCGATAAAGCACCACAGACAGCACCAACCGGTCTTACGACAGAAAATGAAAGTGCAAAAGGGAAAAAGGACGGTTCCATTAAAAATGTTGATATATCCATGGAATATTCCGTTGACCAGAATGTATGGAAGCCGATCACAGCAAATACGATCACAGGCATTTCTGCCGGTGATTATTACGTCAGATATAAGGAAACAGCAAATTATTATGCATCGGGAGCAACAAAAGTAACGGTTAAAATGTCTGTCCCGGATGGTGGAACAACAGAAAATGTGACAACAGAAGACGTGACAACGGAAGCTTCTACAGATGCAACGACAGAGGATACAACGGAAGCTACAACTACGACAGAAGATAGTACCGATGATACAACGGAAGATGTAACGACAGAGTCAACGGATGATACTCAGGATGAAACGGAAGATGTGACAACAGAATCCGAAGAAGTTGTATCAACGGAGGACCAAACAACAGAGAAAACAGATGCCGATAAGCCGGATGACCAGAAGAACACCGGAGTAAAGACAGGAGATGATTTTGCTATGAAGACAGCAGTTGCAGGTATGATCATTTCACTGGGGCTTGCCGGAATCGTTGTTATAAATAAACGCAGAAAATAAAATCAGAAACAAAGATATAAGAGAAAAGGAGTGCTGGATTTGGACAGAAATGTCTGAATCTGGCACTTGTGATTGAAAGGAAGTATATGAGCAGAATCGAATTGATCGCTCCATGTCATTTTGGATTGGAGTCAGTATTGAAAAAAGAAATCCTGGATCTTGGATATGAGATCGTTCAGGTAGAAGACGGAAGAATTACATTTGCAGGAGAAGAAGATGCGGTTGCAAGAGCAAATATGTTTATTCGTACAGCTGAACGTATCATGATCAAGTGCGGAAGCTTTAAGGCTGTAACATTTGATGAATTATTTGAAGGAACCAAGAGTATTCCATGGGAGCGGTATCTGACCCGTGATGCAAAATTCTGGGTATCCAAGGCTACATCAAATAAGAGCGCACTGTTCAGCCCATCTGATATCCAGTCCATCGTGAAGAAAGCTATGGTAGAGCGTTTGAAACAGACCTACCATGTATCATGGTTCACGGAAGATGGAGCAGAATATCCGGTTCGTGTATTTATATTTAAGGATATTGTTACAATAGGGTTAGATACATCAGGAGTATCTCTTCATAAACGTGGCTACAGAAAGCTGGTTGGTAAGGCCCCGATATCAGAAACCCTGGCATCGGCACTGATCATGCTGACACCGTGGAACAAGGATCGTGTACTGGTCGACCCATTCTGTGGAAGCGGAACATTTCCAATCGAGGCTGCTATGATCGGAGCAAGGATCGCACCGGGCATCGATCGGGATTTCCTGGCTTCCGAGTGGGCGAAGGTCGGAGATAAGAAGATGTGGTACAATGCGATCGATGAAGCAAATGACATGATCGACCATGATGTGAAGATGAATATTCAGGGCTACGATCTGGATAATGAAATGGTGAAGTGTGCGATGGAGAATGCCAGAGCAGCGGGAGTGGATGAACATATCCATTTCCAACAGAGAGATGTAAAGGATCTCAGGCATCCGAAAAAATATGGCTTTATCATCACGAATCCGCCATATGGTGAACGTCTCGAGGATCGGGAGGATCTTCCTGAATTATATAAGACGATCGGGGAAAGCTTCAGACGACTGGATGACTGGTCGATGTTCCTGATCACGTCATACAGTGAGGCGGAGAAATATATAGGAAGAAAGGCGGATAAGAATCGTAAGATCTACAATGGTATGATCAAATCATATTTCTATCAGTTCATGGGACCGAAGCCGCCAAAGAGAAAGTGAGACCAAATTGAAAAAGTTTTTGATAGCGGTAGCAGTTGCAATCTTGAGTGTATTGCTCTATCTGGGCTTCTTCCGGCATCCGGATGTGAGCGTGGAAAAGACCGACGGTTCGGAGGCTGCGGCCGAGGCAATGATGAAAGAGATTGTAACAAGTGCAAATGAAAAGGGTGTTACGTTATATATCAATGACAATAAGATCACAGAGGCGGAATATCAGGCATATTTCAGTGATCGGTTACAGTTGATGATCCCAATCGCAGCATTTACCGATAAACTGGATTGTCTGGTAAATGTATATGAAAACGGAACGATCACACTGGCAAAAGGTGACAGCCTTGTTAAAGTTTATGGTGATTCGGATGTGGTAAATATCAATGGAAATGCAATACAGGCAATCGACAAGCCGGAGAAAAAGGATGATATCATCTATGTGCCGGTGAATGAGATCTGCGAGGCATTAAACTACAGCTGTAATATCAATCTGGAGACAAATGCTGCGGTGTTAAAAAAGATTGCCGAGGAAGAAAAGCTTCCGGCTGCATATGACATGAGAGAACATGATCGTGTATCTCTTGTAAGAGATCAGGGTATCTATGGAACCTGCTGGGCATTTGCATCACTTGCGGCACTGGAAAGTACGATCCGTCCGGCTGAAAATCTGGTGTTTTCTGTTGATCATATGGCAATGAATAACAGCTTTAATGTCAGCCCATTTGACGGTGGCGAATATTATATGAGTATAGCCTATCTTGCGGCATGGCAGGGACCGGTGCTTGAGGAAGATGATCCGTATGGTGATAACCAGACGGTAAATGGATTGTCGGCGGTAAAGCATCTGGAAGAAGCCATCATCCTGAAGGACAAGAATTACGAGGCGATCAAATCATCCGTATACAAATATGGCGGTGTGGAAACGGTTATCTACTGTGATATGAAGAATGCAACGAGTAGTTCTTATTACTATAACAGAAACCGTAGTTCCTATTATTATGATGGAGATCAGACGCCGAATCATGACGTAGTGATCGTTGGCTGGGATGACAACTATCCGAAGGAATATTTTAATACAGAACCGGCGGGAGATGGCGCATTTATCTGCAAGAATAGCTGGGGGCAGGATTTTGGTGACGAGGGATTCTTTTATATCTCTTATTATGATACCAATATCGGTATGAACAGCGTAGTATATACGAAGCTTGGAAATAGTGACAACTACGACAAGATCTATCAGTCAGATCTGATGGGCGAGGTCGGAACGATGGGATTTGATGACAGGCCGGAGGCCTATTTTGCAAATGTCTATACGACTGGAAAGAACGAGACATTAAAGGCAGTTTCTTTTTATGCAACAGGCCCGAAAACGACATATGATGTGTATGTTGTGACGGATTTTACCGATGTATCCGACTTGCAGCAGCGGACAAAGGTGGCATCCGGTGAAATGCAGTACGAGGGTTATTATACGATCAATCTAAATGAGGCAGTACCGCTTCCGGATGATCGGAAATTTGCGGTGGTTGTGCATGTGAACACACAGGATTCCACAATGCCGATCGCAATCGAATATAATAATGATGAGAAAACGGCGAACTTCGATATCACGGATGGCGAGGGCTATATCAGCCTGTATGGCACGAAGTGGTCGAGTGCGGAGCTGGAGAATGACTGTAATGTCTGTTTGAAAGCCTTCACGGATGTGGGGGATTGAATAGAAAAGGAGAAGACAAGATGAAGAAATTGATTTTTGCTACGGGTAATGAGAATAAGATGAAAGAAATCCGCATGATCCTTGCGGATTGTGGATATGAGATCCTGTCGATGAAGGAAGCCGGAATTCAGGCTGACATCGTAGAAGATGGAAAAACATTTGAAGAAAATGCCATCATCAAGGCAGAGGCGATCCGTAAGAAGACAAACTGTCTGGTGCTTGCAGATGATTCCGGTCTGGAGGTAGACTATCTCGATAAAGCACCGGGAATCTACTCTGCAAGATTTATGGGTGAAGATACTTCATACCGGATCAAGAATAAAGCGATCATTGACAAGCTTGCCGGTGTACCGGATGAGAAGCGTACAGCAAGATTCGTATGCGCGATCGCGGCTGCATTTCCGGATGGAAAGACCATTACCAGACGTGGCACGATCGAAGGAATCATTGGATACGAAGAACGCGGCGAGAATGGATTTGGCTATGATCCTATTTTCTTCCTGCCGGAGTATGGTAAGTCCACAGCAGAGTTGTCACCGGAAGAAAAGAATACGATCAGCCACAGAGGAAACGCACTTCGTTTGATAAAGGAAGTTATAAATGAGAATACTGGTAATTAGTGATACACATGGAAGAACCAATACGATTCGGGATGTCTTAGATACGGTGGGTGACATCGATATGTTTATCCATTTGGGAGATGTCTGCGGAGATGAAGAATATATTTATGATAACGTAACCTGTCCGATACACATGGTTGCCGGGAATAACGACTGGGATTCCGATCTTCCGATGCAGGAGGAATTCATGATCGGCCGGTATAAGGTATTTATCACGCACGGACACCGATACAGTGTCCATTATGGAACGGACCGCTTACAGGAGCTGGTCAAATATGATGGTTACGATATTGTGATGTATGGACACACGCATGTCCAGAATCTGGAACGATATGGCGGTGCTTATATCGTAAATCCGGGCAGTCTGGCATATCCGCGTGATGGCATGAATGGCAAATACATGCTGCTGGAATTTGATCAGCATGGAACACCATTTTTTGCAGAAAATGAACTGAAACCGAAACGTCGGATGCGCAGCATATTTGAAGATATGTGGGGCGACCGGGAAGAGTAGAGATTATTAGAGACAAGAAAGAGGTCGGCTGTGAAGAAACGAGAGATTATAGAAGGTGTTATAAAAGACTATGATTTCCCAAATAAGGGAAGCTTTGAACTGGATGGCAAAAAAGTGATCGTGAAGGGAGCACTGCCCAGACAAAAGGTGTCCTGTATGGTATCCAAGGTGCGGAAGGATAAGGCAGAAGCACGTCTGTTGGATGTGCTGGAACGCTCCGAGATCGAAGATGCAGTACCACCATGTCCACAGTTTGGCATTTGCGGCGGCTGTGCATACCAGACCATGAGCTATGAGCATCAGTTGGAATTAAAGGCAGGACAGGTGAAGAAGCTGTTAGATGGTGTGATCGATTCAGAGGCACATCCATATGACTGGGAGGGCATCATCGGCTCGCCTGTTACAACTGCATACCGGAATAAGATGGAGTATTCATTTGGCGACGAATATAAGGATGGCCCGTTGGTGCTGGGGCTTCATAAGAAAAACAGCATGTATGATATCGTTCCTGTCTGTAATTGCGTGATCGTAAGCGAAGATTATAACAGGATCGTTTCTTATACGATGGAATTCGCAAGGGCGAATGGACTGTCTTATCATAAGAAAATGCAGCATGTAGGACTGCTTCGTCATCTGGTGCTTCGCCAGTCCAAGACAAATGGCGGACTTCTGGTAAATCTTGTAACCAGCACGGACGGATTAGAGAATCTGGATCTGAATGCATATGTAGAAGGGCTTCTGGCACTTCCGCTTGACGGAACGATCGTTGGTATTCTCCATACGGCAAATGATTCTCTGGCGGATGCTGTTGTGCCGGAGAAGGTAACGCTGTTATACGGAAGAGATTATATCGAGGAAGAGGTGCTGGGACTGCATTTCCAGATCTCGCCGTTCTCATTTTTCCAGACAAATACAAAGAGTGCGGAACGACTGTACAGCAAAGCTCGTGAATATGCCGGAGATACCAAGGACAAGCTGATCTTCGACTTATACAGCGGAACCGGAACGATCGCCCAGATGTTATCCCCGGTTGCATCCAAGGTTATTGGTGTCGAGATCGTGGAAGAAGCAGTCGAAGCTGCAAGAGAAAATGCAAAGAGCAATGGACTTGATAACTGCGAATTCATCGCAGGCGATGTCTTAAAGGTCATCGACACGATTGAGGAAAAACCGGATCTTATCATCCTCGATCCACCGAGAGATGGCATCAATCCAAAGGCGCTCCTTAAGATCATCAACTACGGTGTAGATGAGATCGTCTATATCAGCTGCAAGCCAACCTCCCTCGCAAGAGATCTTGTGACCTTGCAGGAGCATGGATATTATGTGAAAAAGGCATGTGCGGTGGATCAGTTTGTGAATACCGGGCATGTAGAAACTGTAATTTTGTTGTCCCGAAAGGCTCCAGATGCCGAAATTAAGGTAAGATTGGATATGTCGGAATTAGACATAACAAGTGCAGAAAGCAAAGCAACATATAAAGAAATACAGGAATATGTAAAAAATAAATATGACCTGCATGTAACAAATTTATATATAGCGCAAGTAAAACGTGAATTTGGAATTATAGAAAGAGAAAACTATAACACAGGTGAAGGCAAGGCAAAAGTGCCACAAGTAACAGCTGAAAAAAGGGAAGCTATTATAGATGCACTTAAATACTTCCAAATGATTGAATAAAAAGGCTATACAGAAAAGAACTCCTTCGGGGGTTCTTTTTAATTTTTGGAAGAAAGTTGGCTTTTTTTTGGAAGATGTAAATATATGTTTTCCAAAATCAATTTTTGATACAGTTAGGACAGTTCTCGCATCAAAAAGACAAATTAATGATATAGAAAACATAAAGAGTCTTTTCATAGGTGTAGAGAAGTTGCTATTTTTAAAATTATAGGTGTAAGTTTTGTACATTTCAAGTGACAAAATATGATAAATAGTCAAAAAGTGTCACCTAAAAATAAAAAAGTGGAAGGGAAAGGGGTATAAGTGGAAAATTAAAATATAAATTCCACTTGAATAGCAACTTTTCTACACCTTAGTTATTTTTTGAAAGAAAGTTGGCTTTTTGATAAATCCATATGTTTAATATCTCCTAATAGAATTATCTCATACAGATAGATGTACTCTTATACCTCTTAATCTATAAAGATATGATTACTATTACTTAATCTTATTAATACAGATACAGTTACATAAATGTTATCTATAAAGGTATCATGTATCCAGAATATAAAGAATTGAAAAGGAATGTAATAGAAAAAGCCATTGCAGAAATCAATGAAAAAACAGACATTATAATTAGTGGTGATTATGATGTATATAGACGTTTAACAAATGGAAATGAAAAAAATATGACACCAGAAGAAAT
>ENA-UPXB01000073-UPXB01000073.1-human-gut-metagenome-genome-assembly--contig:-NODE-73-length-73924-cov-20.711485_pt1 | contig 73924 bp, 101 predicted proteins | sample MGYA00250055_ERZ773386 | MGnify/ENA primary metagenome ERZ773386 (study PRJEB29103, sample SAMN06111974) | human gut metagenome | biome: human gut; feature: ankylosing spondylitis patient; material... | reverse complement strand
GGAAATCATATTTGTCTGCACCGTTTTTCTTTCATTTACGCTGTGAATGACTTGTGAGAGGACGCTTATACATGCCCAATTTACGCTGTGAATCGCACCACAGAATCTGCAATTTACGTTATGGGATGAGTGCCTATATTGGGTTCTGCTGCTCGTATTCTGGATTGACGGATTTTATTGACACAATTCCAAGATTACTTTATACTAAGCCTACATCAAAGTCGCAGACAAATAACAGTTACGATTATGAAACTTTCGTAATCGTGATCATTCTTACAACGTTTCTGTCTGCAGATCCAAAACCTGATATATGGTTACGAGTATGATCTTTTTAATCTTAATTACAAGTTAGCACCGTTGCATTTTTATGACAAAATCTTTTACGTGCATTGAAAAATACCACACATTCTATTATCATAAATGGGGAATATGATTGAACACAAACGATGAGAAAATCCAATAGCATCCTGCATTTGAAGCGGCATTGCAGATCGAACTTGGAGAAGAAACAAAGTATTTAGAATTTGATTCTGAACATCTGCTGTCGAAGAAACCAATGCAGATCGATGTGTTAGTCAAAAATGAAAGACATGTAAAAATCCAGAAGAATATCGGGAGAATTTTCCGACAGTACAATATTGTAGAATACAAATCGCCGGAAGATGACCTGAACATTGACGATTTTTACAAGGTGTACGCATACGCCTGTATTTATAAAGCCGATACGGAGACAGTAGACTTCATACCGGCAGCAGAGCTGACAATTACTTTTGTATGCTACCATTATCCAAGAACCATGCTTCAGAAATTGCACAGAGATCGGCAGATAACAGTCGAAAACATGGAAAGCGGTATTTATTACCTTATGGGAGATGCAATTCCGATCCAGCTTATCATTGTTCCAAGATTATCTAAAACGAATAACTACTGGCTGAATAATCTTCGTAATGATTTAAAGTCAGGCGGCGAGATCAGAAATTTTATAGAGAAATATGGTAAAAATAAAAACTCAAAGTTATACCAGGCGCTGGCAGATACGATCATGCGCGCAAACTGGCAGGAATTAAAGGAGGAACGAAAAATGTGTGAAGCATTACGTGAATTATTTGCGGATGATCTGCGCGAATCGAGGGAAGAAGGAATTATGGAGGGCAGGAATGTTGGAAAACGCGAAGGAAAACTTGAGGGAAAACGCGAAGGCGAAGCTTCAAAAGTCATAGAAATAGTAATTAAAAAATATAAAAAAGGCTGCTCTGTAAAAGAAACAGCAGATATGCTGGAAGAACCCCAAACGTTAATCAAACAAATCTATGATGTGATCGGACAGTGTGCACCTGATTATAATGTAGAGGCAATTTATAAGATACTTCTGGATAAAACTATATAATGTGTAACATCCGCAAGCTGGAACAAGACCGGAAGATGGAAGTGAGATCAAAAATACAGTAAAAACAAAAACTCAAAGCTATATCAGGCGCTCGCAGATGCAGTCATGCGTGCAAACTGGGAGAAACTGAAGGAGGGATCAAATATGTGCGAAGCATTAAAAGAATTGTTTGCGGACGACCTGCGTGAATCAAGGGAACAGGGCATCATCGAAGGCAGGATTGAACTCATTATAAAGATATATCAAAAAGGCTACACCGCAGAAGCCACAGCGGACATGTTAGAAGAACCAGTCTCCCAGATTCGGCAGATTTATGATGTCATAGAGAAAAGTGCGCCGGATTATGATGCAGAGACCATATACAGACAGCTCCGTGAACAAGAAGCGTAGTGTTTTGACTTTATCCGATGGCATGCAATATGACATGAACTTTAGAAAATCCGTAACACCACCTGCAGGCGGCAGTTTCTAAGTTAAACTCCGGTTATGTAACAGATGCCTATGTGGGAAGCCCATAAATACTGGGAAGTTGGGGAAATACACGAGAGGCTTTAAAGTTAACGAAGGGGGAAAAAATGAAAAAGAAACATCAGTTTGTGTTAGTTTTAGGCATTATTAATGTGATATTACCTGTAATTCCTATTCTTGCGCATAGAGGCTTGTTTGGGATGGTGGAAAATGGTTGGAAGTTTATCTGGGTTGCAGCTATAATGATTTTATTACCATTTGTTTCATCATTGGTGGGAATTATTCTTGGAAGCATACAATTAAAGAAAACATCTACAAAGCCTGTAAAGATTGGGGTGTTGCTTTCATGCACGGGGTTAGTGCTGCATTTACTCTTTCGATTTGTTTTTAAGTTTTAGAATCCCAGCTCCATAGCTCACGAAGAAAATAATATTTGTTTATAGCGTTTTTCTTTCATTTACGTTACGAAAGACTTGTGAGAGGACGCTTATACATACCCAATCAACGTTATGAATTGCACCACAGAATCTGCAATTTACGTTATGGAACTCTCGGAGTTTCATCTTTGGGTTCTGCCGCTCGTAACCTGGATTGACGGATTTCCACAACCTGAATATTGCATGCTACACAGCCTTGGCTTAATAAAAAATAGAACTGATTTGTTTTCAGGATTTTGGGAGCGACCGGTTCTTAGAAAGCAGACATTGCGATTTCAAAAGCCAATGTAATTGGATTTTGAAATCACGATGGATACTTTCTTAGTACCGCTGCCAGCGACAACAAGCGGAAGCGCTCCTGAAAACAAACAGTTCTATTTTTTATATTTCTATGCACTTTGTTGGCATGCAATACGACATAACCTTAGGAAATCCGTAACACCACCTACAAGCGGCAGTTCATACGTTAAACTCCGGTTTTCGATTCAAACTCCTGCACAGCCTTGGCATCAAGGATTGTGGTACACATCGGACAGCGGCATGCATTAATGGAAATCTCACTCTTACACATAGGACAGATTTTTTTTGCGTTAAATTAGAAAAAGTAAAGTATGTCGGTAGGAATTCTATACGATCGAGTATGGAAAGGCTATTGCGTTACAAACAAGAAAAGAGGAACAAAGTTACATGAAGAAAAAAGCATTCAAGGCAGCACTGCCCTACACATTGCCAATCTGTGTAGGATTCTTATTTTTAGGAATGTCTTATGGATTTCTGATGCGGAGCATGGGATCTCCATGTTGGATAAATATCAAAATGTCGGATGGAAAAAGTTTTATCTGATTTATGGAATGTGTGATGAAACCTTTTCCGTAAATTGTACGACAGAAGTACCGGAGGGTGTGGATAAAGGATGGTTTATGTTTTCTGTGCCGAAATAAAGTGCAGGGCAGGAGGAAACAGAAAATGGAATCATTGCAGTCTGGTGATGAAAAAGCAGATGAGAAAAAAGAGCATATTGCTCAGTATCGGCGGTGGAACTGTATTTTATATGCTGTTGGTGCAGTATGTATTTTGCAAGTAACATAATAAAAGTGAGACAAAATCTGGTTGCTAAACCAGATGAAAGTGATATACTGAATGCATAGGGAAAAGAAACCGTGTGGAATTACAGTTTTGTTTTCACACGGTTTTTTATCAGACACAGGTTAGATGCAACTAACACAAGCGGCAATGTATTGATATGAAAGCAGGAAAGTACATGAAAGAAAAAGTGAATGTGACAGGTGTGCCGGAAACGATGGTACAGACCTTGTATGCTAGGGCAAAAGAAACAAAAAAGCAAAATGCCAAAATCAAGGATGAGATTGCAGTAGAACTTGTGGAAAAGCTGGACTATGACTTTTCCAAAGCAGATAAGGATAAAGCCATGAGCTGTGGCGTGATTGCGAGAACGATCGTATTAGACCGGATGGTTCGGCAATATCTGGAAAAGCATGAAAATACAGTTGTAATAAATATTGCATGTGGACTGGATACCAGATGCTACCGGATGAAGGAAAAATATCTGAGATGGTACAACGTGGATCTGCCGGAGACTATGAAGATAAGGCGGCAGTTTCTTCCAGAAACAGGTCCGATATATCAGATTGCAAAGTCTGCAATGGATGATTCCTACGTGGACGATATTGATTATCATGGAGAAAATGTTCTGGTCATAATCGAAGGACTTACGATGTATTTGTGTGAGAAGGACATCAGAAAGATATTTTCTATTATTGAAAAATCATTTCAGAAGGTAACTGTAATGGTTGAAACCATGTCGCCCTTTGTTGTAAAGCATATGAAAGAAAAATCCATAGAGGGAAGCAATGCAAAATTCACATGGGGTGTTGAGAACGGAACAGAATTACAAAAGATTGTACCGAATTTTTCTATCCTGCATGAAGTCAGTCTGGTTGAGGGAATGAAAGAACTTATGCCTGTTTATTGTGTGATAGGAAAGATTCCGATCGTTCGGAATATCTCAAATAAAATAATCGTTGTAGAGAAACGTGGCTGAGATTAAGGAGATGATATAGATGCAAAAAAGACATTTTGATGTGGAAACAGATGGATTTTATGGTGCATATTGGAAATGCAAAACAGGCTCAGACTGTGCAATGATCGCCATGATCGGAGATGACTCGGAGGATTATCTGGCACGTACATCCGTGAAATGGCTGCATAAACTCGGTGTGAATGTGATGACAATGTCACCCGGAAAAAAGGATTATGGACATCATAATTATCCGTTGGAACGCATCGAGAAAGCAATCAATTGGTTAAAAGCACATGGCAATCAGAAGATAGGAATGGTCGGTGCATCTACTACAGGAACACTCGCTTTGACTGCCGCTTCGTATTTTGAAGATATTACATTGACGATCGGTCTGACACCGAGTGATTTTATCTGGCAGGGATTTATGCAGGGCAAAAAAGACGGCTGTAAGGAATGGCCGATTGAGGGAGAATCTCTTTTTTCTTACAAAGGTGAACCGCTTCCGTATATGCCGTTCTGCTACAAACATCCGGACTACTGGCATGTGATTGAAAAAGAAACCAAACGAACTGGTGATATGATCAATTCAAGAAAACTGTTTGATGATTCGGAAAAGGCTCATCCAATCACAGAAGACGAGATGATCAAGATTGAAAAAATCCATGGAACATTATTGCTGATCGGTGCAGAAGATGATGTGTTGTGGGATACTGCAAAATATATCCGCCGTATGAAGCAGCGCATGAAAGAACATCCACACACATGCAGACCAGCGTATGTCATTTATGAACATGGAACCCATTTCGTTTTTCCAGAGAGCATGTTAAAGACAATGCTCCCGGTTGGTTCCGGACTTTTTGTGAAACTGGCATTTCAGGCAGCAAGAAAATATCCGCAAGAATGCCGCAGTGCACGCCTTGATATTGACTACCGGGTGAGAAATGTGGTTGCAGAATGGAAGAGTGCAGAAAGAGACGGATGAAAGTAAATAGTTTTCTATTTTGTAAGTGAAGAAATATATACTGCAGGTGTAACACCATAGTTTTTCTTATAAGATTGTATAAAATGACTTTCATTACTAAAACTGAGTGTGTAGCTTACTTCTTTTATAGATATCCCGGATGAAAGCATTTTTCGGGATTCCTCCAGCTTTTGATGCAGGATATATTTATGGAGGGGGATTCCGGTTTCTTTTTTGAAAGCATATGACAGGTAATCCCTGGATACATGTAAGGTCTGTGCAATGTTTTCAATTTTGAGACGGTCATGAAGATGTATGTGAATTAAATGAATGCAGTTATTTATCAGGTGACTATACTCTTGAGGAATGGTATTTTCCTTAACTTTTGTGACGAGTTCAATTGCTTTCTGGCACAGATAGTCTATACAGGTATCCATTGAGGATAGCTGGTCAATTTCCTGAATATATTTGTCACTTAACTGATACGCCTCACTTTCATCAAGTCCTCCTAATATAGCATAGTGGATGGAAACTGCTATAGTAGAGACAGCCCAATAATGGATTTCTCTTGACTGGTTATCAGACATATGACCGATGATGAGCCCGGAGTCAGTGTAGGTTTCAAGGGCAGTTTTGACACCATGGATATCTCCATTCTTAATAGCATTAAAAAGCTGTAGTTCATACAGGAAAGACGTATGTGTCTTTCCTGTTTCTCTGGCATCGTATATAAAATTCTTTGATGAATCTAAAAATTCATATTTAATAGTTGAATCATTTCCAGACATCTTTTTCCCCTTTCATAAATCTATTATATAATAAATTTAATATATAACAATATAAATTTAATATAGATTAATGACAAGAGATGTTAAGTTGGGTATAGAGAAGCAGATTGAAACGGAGGTATTATATGGGGAAAAGTCTGGAAGAGATGTGCCGACTTGTGACGGGGCGTGGAACATGGCATATAGGTGATATACATGTTTCGGATGGACCTCACGGAATACGTGCACAGGAAGATGGGGCAAAGAATAATGACAGTTATGAAGCAACCTGTTTTCCAACAGCAAGCAGTGCAGCGTGTTCCTGGAATAAAGAATTGATAGGAAAAATGGGGGAAGGACTGGCTCAGGAAGCAAAGGCATTGGGGGTGTCTGTGGTGCTTGGACCAGGAGTTAATATGAAGCGTTCTCCCTTGTGTGGCAGGAATTTTGAATATTATTCAGAGGATCCTTTTCTTACAGGAGAACTGGCATCTTCCTATATTATTGCAATGCAGGAATGTGGCGTGGGAACATCCCTGAAGCATTTTGCAGGCAATAGTCAGGAAACACATAGAATGACAAGTAATTCCATGATTGATGAGAGAGCATTGCATGAGATTTATCTGAGAGCTTTCGAGAAAGCAGTGAAAAAGGCAAAGCCGGCAACCATAATGGCAAGTTATAACTACCTGAATGGATTACCGGCTTGTGAGAATAAACATCTTTTAACCGACATTCTCAGAAACGACTGGAAATATGAGGGCCTTGTAATGAGTGACTGGGGAGCCTGTGTTGATCTGCCGGAATGCATATCTGCGGGAATGGATGTAGAAATGCCTGACAGCTGTGGCAATCATTATGATGAAATATGGAATATAGCGGCAACGAATCCTTGTTTTATGAAAAAACTGGAATGCTCTGTTGATAGAATAGAAAGGTTGACTGACAGATATAAGAGCAATGTGATACAGAGCAGAGGGAAAAAGAATATTCCGGATCCTATCAGAGAGAAGAATCATAAGCTGGCAGAACAGATAGCGGAAGAGAGTATTGTACTTCTTAAAAATGATGGTTTCTTTCCATTAGGGGAAATAAAAGAAATACTGATGATTGGAGAATTGGCAGACAAACCGAGAATCCAGGGCGGTGGAAGCAGTCATATTCATACAACCAGAATTACTTCTTTTATAGAACAGTTTGAAGAATATGGCATAAAAGTCAGATATGCAAGAGGTTATAAAAATACTTCTTTTAAAAGAGATGCGAAACTGGAAAAAGAGGCAATAAGGAAAGCTATAGAAGCGAAAGAATATGATATACCGGTATTGTTTTTCGGAGGCTTGACGGATATTGCTGAAGGTGAAGGATATGACAGGGAAAGCTTTGACCTTCCGAAAAATCAGATCCTTTTGCTTAAAAAGCTTCTGGAAGTGAACGATAAGATAGGATTTCTCTCTTTTGGAGGTTCGCCTTATGACATGGAACTTCCATCAAAATGTAAAGCACTATTACATCTATATCTTGGTGGAGAAGCAGTAGCTGGCGCCTGTGTAAAGATTATCTTAGGACTTAGCAATCCATCCGGTAAGCTCGCAGAGAGTATTCCGTATAGTGAAAAAGATGTTCCAAGCTATGGATATTTTGCAAAACAGGAAGGACAAAACAGACATCTGGATGAGGTGGAATATCGTGAAAGTATTTTTGTGGGATACCGGTATTATGATACTTTTCATGTACCTGTCAGATATTGTTTTGGATATGGATTAAGTTATACGGAGTTTGAGTATGCGGATTTACATATAAAGACAGGCGATGATGAGAAAATCCATATTTCTTTTGAAGTGAAAAATATTGGATCCATTGCAGGCAGCGAAATTTCGGAGATATATGTGAAAAATCCCGATGCTGATTTTCTCCGGACCAATAAAGAACTGCGAGGTTTTGCTAAAACATTCTTAAATCCGGGTGAAAGGAAACAGATGGATGTTGTATTGGATGACAGAGCTTTTCAGGTATACCAGAATGGTGAATTTCAGGTCATTGGTGGTGAGTATGAAATTCAGGTAGGGGCATCTCTTAACGATATCCGATTGACTGGAAAAATGGATATTACAGGGACAGAAATGAATGTTCTCTTAAAAAAGAGCACAGGTGTACCTCTTTCGGAAACAGATTTTTATTCCATTTATCAGGAAACACGCACACACTTTTCTGATTTAAAGCCAGGGGAATTTACTACAAAAAATTCACTCAGACAGATGCAGGAATATTCCCGGCTTGTAAGGAGATGGATTAAATTTGGAAAGATTCTTGTAAGACTGATGTATTTTCCAAAATCTCTAAGAGATCCTGAAGCAAGGATGATGTTGGAAGGCATTCTTGAGGGAAATATTGACAGTGTATGCAACCAGAGTGGCGGCATTATAAAGAAAAAGACAATGAGCAGAATTGTTGCTTCTGCGAACAGGGGGAAAACAGTATGAACGAAAAATTAGATGCAAGAACAAAATGGAGTTACTGCATTGGTGCGACAGGCCGGGATGCAGCATATGCATTGGTGAGCATGTATTTGATTCTTTATGTGCAGTATACAATGAATCTGACCAGTGCACAATTTGCTGTAATAAGTGCAGCAATGGTTGTGTGCATGATATGGGATGCAGTGAATGATCTTCTCATGGGAATCATTATTGAAAATACACATTTTAAAATGGGAAAATTCAAACCGTGGATTTTAATTGGATGCATCAGCAATGCGATTGTAATCGTTTGTTTATTTACAATCCGTCCGAGCGGATGGGGATTTGTCTGTTTCTACAGTCTTTTTTATCTTTTGTGGGGGATGACTTACACTATGAATGATATTGCATATTGGGGAGTACTGCCTTCGCTGAGTTCAGATCCACACACCAGAGATTCCCTTGTAACCATCATGAGCATTTTTGTGTGCATCGGTCAGTTCTCTGTAGCCGGTGTAGTACCTGTAGTAATTGCTGGAAATGCTGTAAATGCGTACAGAATAGTTGCAATGATAGTAGCATTGGCACTTGTCGGATTTCAGATGCTGACAGCATTTGGAATAAGAGAAAAGCCGCGAAAAGAGCAGAACGAGGAATTATCATTAAAGGACATGTATAGGATTTTTGCAAGAAATGACCAGCTGGTCGCCGCAGGAATTGCTTCTATATTTTTTAACATTACATGCAATATTCTCATTATATTTGGTGTAAACTTCTTTTACATAGAATATGGTTATTCAGAAAGTGGAAATCTGGTATTTTATTTTACGGTAATGTATGGACTTGGAATGCTGATTTCACAGGCAAGTTATGCGTCACTTGCTAGGCATTTTTCAAGAGAAAAGATACTTAGAGTCTGTTTTATTGCTTTACTGGCTGGCTATGCGTCTTTCATGGGATTTGGTTATATATTGCCGAAAAATGTGATTCTTCTTAATGCGATTGGATTTATCATATTCTTTTTCCAGGGACTTATGAATCTGGCGATCATTGTCATGATCAATAACACGATTGAATATGATGAAGCCAGATTTCATGAAAGACATGATTCTGTTATATCAGCGGTACGTTCTTTCAGCGTAAAGCTGGCGGGTGGAATCAATCAGGGATTATCAACTTTAGTTCTTTTAATAAGCGGCATATATGCCAGAAGTCAGGCTATCAGTGCATTGGAAATAGAAGTGAACAAAGGCTCTCTTACAAGTGAGAGCGCTTTAGTGGAAGCAAACAAAGTTATTGCTGAAATTACAGCATCACAGGCATTGCTTTTCAGAATAGGAATGGTACTTATACCAGTTTTAGCCTTGATTGCATCCTACATTATTATTAGAAAAAAATATCATATTGATGAGGGAGAATATACAAGACTTATCACGCAGAAGCAGGAAACGAAATCCGGTTGCTAGATGCAGATCAGATCGTAGTCGTCGATAAAGGTCAGATCGTCCAGAAAGGAACGCATGAGCAGCTGATGGAGCAGGAAGGTATCTATAAAAGATTTGTGGATGCAAGGCAGCAGGCGGTGAGCTGGAAACTGGCACACTGATAATCATTCAGGCTTCCATTCTTTTATAACGCAGATATATTTTATAAAATGAGCAGAATTGTACTTTTTCTGGTTAAAATAGTGCAAGTTTTTCAGGGGAAAATAATATAAAATAGATTGGATAAGTATGAACGGAAAAAGGAGACTTAAGATGAAACAGCTCACAAGACTTTTTATCCCAATCTGTCTGGAAACACTATTTTATATGCTGTCCGGCATGGTTGACACTCTGATGTTATCCGCAGTTGGAGACTATGCAGTCGGGGCGGTGGGAACGGCAAACAGTTATATTGGAATTTTTATCATAATGTTTTCTATCATATCTTCCGGCATGGTTTCGGTCATGACGCAGAATATTGGCGCAGGCAGACCGGGAGTTGCCTATCAGGCAAGGCAGCTTGGATTATTATTTAATGCTGTTGCAGGCGTGCTTATGGCTGTATTTTTATTTTCGGGAGCAGGAGCAATCCTTCGTATGGTAGGAATTGCGGATGCATTGTATGAACCGGCGTTGATTTATCTTAAAATTGTCGGGGGTGGGTGTATATTAAATGCGGTCATTCCTATCTTTTCAAGCTATCTGCGCGCATTCGGATATACAAAGCAGCCATTATATGCCACAATCGTTGGAAATATCGCAAATTTTGTGATGAATGCAGTATTTCTTTTTGTATTGCACAAAGGTGTTGCAGGTGTCGCCGCAGCAACTGTGATCTCCAAGATCCTGAACCTGTGTATTGTACTGTATTTTTCACATAAGCTGATCTCTGCAAAAAACAGTACAGAGAGGATCGCAAATAAGACAGTCTTAGGGCAGATCGTGAAAGTCGGACTTCCATCTGCATGTGAGACTGCACTCTATAATGTTGCAATGATGCTTGTCATCCGTTTCCTGAACCAGATGGATGCAGAAGGGCTGAATGTGACAGCCAGATCTTATACGGCAACGATCAGTAATTTTTCCTATTGTGTCGGTGCAGCACTGGCACAGGCAAATGCGATCATGACAGGCTGGCACATCGGTGCTGGGGAACTCGAAGAGTGTGACAGAGGGACAAAGCGGGCGGCATTTGTCGGAGTATGTGTGGCAGTCTGCATGGAGACAGCAATTGTGCTTGGTTCCGGTTTTATTATGCCGCTCTTTACAGACAACCCGGAAATGACTGCGCTGGTTCGCAAGCTGCTGGCGATCGATATTGTACTTGAGATTGGACGCGTGACGAATCTTGTGTTTGGACAAGCCTTAAAAACAAGCGGAGATGCAGTGTTCCCGGCAGTGATCGCAGCCGTTTTCATGTTTGTTTTTGCGGTGGGAGGCACATGGCTGTTTGGAATTTCCATGGGACTTATGGCTGTGGGAGCGTATATTGGGCTTGCAAGCGATGAGTGTGTGCGGGCTGTCGGCATGGTATGGCGCTGGAAAACCGGGAAGTGGAGAACAAAGAAGCTTGTGTGAGCAGACACAATATCAGCAGAAAACAAAAAATCAGCTTCGGGAGATACATATTTATGTGAATGTAGTCCACTTTCACAAAATCTTCACAAAAAATTAGCACTCTACTATTGACAGTGCTAACAAACGGGTGTATAACATAGTCAGAACAAAGGAAGAGAACAAAAGAAGGACAAAGAGATCCGAAAAGGTTTCAAAGAATGAAAGTTCTATGAGTTCTCCGGACATCCCAGTTCCAAAGAAACAAGGTAATAAAGCATGAGGTATCCACAAGAAAGCGGATACCGTAGAAAAAGGAGAGATGACTTATGTTGATGCCTAGTATTTTTGGAGAAGATTTATTTGAAGATTTGTTTGATTTACCATTTTATGATGACAGTAAGGTTGAGAAGAAATTGTATGGCAGACATGCAAAGAACCTTATGAAAACAGATATCAAGGAAATGGACAACGGCTATGAGCTGATTATCGATCTCCCTGGATTCAAGAAAGATGAGATCAAGGTATCGTTAGACAATGGATATTTGTCCATCGCCGCTGCAAAAGGTCTTGATCAGGATGAGCAGGAGAAAGATACCGGCAAGTACATCCGGAGAGAACGTTATGCAGGTTCCTGCGAGCGTAGTTTCTATGTTGGTGATGATATGACAGAGGAAGATATCAAGGGAGAGTTCAAACATGGTATCTTAAAACTGTTTGTTCCGAAGAAGGAAGCAAAACCGGCAGTGCCGGAACGTAAATTCATCGCAATTGAAGGATGATCATTTTGCACAGAAAGTAACCTACAGACCGGAAAGCCTATAGGCATTGGAAAGGAAGGATACATTATGGCAGACAAAAATCCAAAACATATGTTAAAGAAAAAACAGGTAAAAGCAAAAGATAAGAAAAAACATGTTTATGAATAAACAGGCAGGAATGCGAGAGGCATCACACTTTGGTGTGATGCCTTTTCTGCTTTATAGGGAAAAGGAGTACAAAATGAAAGAAAAACAGAAACAGCCAGCATCCTTTCGGCCGGATAGGATTCTGTCCTACTTTAAAGCGGAATGGAAAGTACTTCTGGCGGTGACAATATCCGGTCTGATCTATAATGTAGGACTGCTTGCAGGACCGTGGTTCGAAGGAAAAATGACCGGCTGTCTTGTGGACATTTTAAGAGGTGCCGGACAGTTTGGCGATATGCTGATTCTTGTGTTAAGCTATGTGGCAGTGATCGTGATCGTGCAGAGTTCGAGATATATCAAGCGTTTTTATGTCCGCCGTTTTGCCAATAATGTAAACCGCAGGATGAAGGAAATCCTCTATGGAAGCCTTGTCAGAAAAAGCAGGGCGAGCCTTAAGGAAGAGGGCGAAGGCAATGTCATAACGAAAGCAATCCTCGACGTTGATGACTGTGTGGAGGGAATGCGGAAATTTACGACGGAAATTTTTGATACAGGTGTGGCGCTCGCAGCCTATGCCGGAATGCTTTTGTGGTATGACTGGCGGCTGGCGCTCTTATGTATGCTGTTTCCGCCAATCTCTTACATGACCGCAGAAAAAATGAAAAAAATGATCCAGAGAACCGGGGCTGCCTACAAGGAACAGTCCGGCGCGCTGAGCGCAGCGACGTTAGACCGGGCAGAAAATGCAATCACATACCGTGTTTTCGGGCGTGAAAAAGAAAGACAGAATGCATATGAAGAAAATTTGTCTGCGTATGAAAAATCAGCCGTGAGAGCAAGCATCTGGAACACGGCAATGCCACCGGTGTATCGCGTCATCTCCATGGCAGGTGTGCTGTTCATTTTGTATTTCGGACAGAAAAATGTATTGGGAACCGGCTGGCGTGTATGGGGCATTGCGGCGTTTACCACATTTTTGTCGTGCTTTGTGAAACTTTCCGTGAAGTCGTCAAGCGCTGCGAAGTTGTTCAATGCGGTACATAAAGCACAGGTTTCATGGAACCGTATCAAACCACTTCTGACACGAAAAGATGAGAGAACTGCGATCGAAGATCAGACAGCAGAAAATCATGCCAGGGAGTGTAAGGAAAAAAACGACACAGTTCCAGCAGGCAAAACAGAGACAACAGTGCAAAAAATACAGATCAGTCATCTGAATTTTGCTTATCCAGATGGAAAGAAAATTTTAGACGACATTTGTCTTTCCGCAGAAAAAGGACAGATCATCGGTATTACCGGGGCGGTCGCATGTGGCAAGTCAACGCTTGGAAAAGTATTTTTGTGTGAATATCCTTATGAGGGACAGATTCTTGTGGACGGCACAGATTTGCAGGCTATGGACGAGGCAGACCGCACGAAGCGGATCGGTTATCTTGGACATGATCCGGAGTTGTTTTTTGACAGTGTGGAAAATAATATTTTGCTCGGTGAGAAAAAAGAGGCAGACGATTACTTAAAGGCAGTGTGCATGGAACAGGAAGTTGCAGAGATGGAGGATGGAAAACAGACCGCGGTTGGAAATGGCGGAGTACGTCTCTCCGGCGGTCAGGCAAAGCGTCTTGCACTTGCAAGGACACTCTGCCACAAAAAGCCGGTTCTGATTCTGGATGATCCTTTTTCGGCACTGGACAAAAACACGGAAAAACAGATTTTTGCCAATTTGAAACAGCAGACGAAAGACAATATTGTTTTCTTAATTTCTCACCGTTTATATCTGTTTCCTCAGATGAATCAGGTCATCTGGATGGAAGATGGAAAGGCGGTGGCCGGTACACATGAAGAAATTCTGGAAAAGATACCGGAGTATCGCAGTCTGTATGAGACACAGAGCGATGAAAGAGAGAATGCGAAAGTGGAAATGGAAAATAGAAAAACAGTTTCTGAACATGCAGAGGGAAGGAGGAGTGACAGATGAGACAGGAAAGACAGGTAAAAAGTGTGATCCTGGAAACAATCAAAAAACAGAAAATGCTGTCTGCCGGAATCCTGACCGCAGTGATCGGAGCAGTTGTGGCAGCGCTGATTCCGCCGCTGATACTTGCCAAAATCATCGATACAGTGACTGCCGGTAATGAGGCGGTGTTTTCTGTGATCCTTCTCTATTTTGTCCTGCTCGCACTTACCGGAATATTGGAAGCTGCGAGGGAAGGACTCCTGACGGTGTTTGGCCAGAAAATCACACATGCACTAAGAAGCAGCCTGATGGATAAATTTGTAAGTCTGACGGCAGACAGCGTGAATAAGCAGGAGCCGGGAACACTGGTGTCACGGTTTGTCGGGGATGTTGACACGGTGGAAAATCTGTTTACCTCCGGGATTATCAGTATGTTTGCGGATGTATGTAAGATTATCAGTATCCTTGTCGTGATCTGGTTTCAAAACCGTGGACTGACGCTGGTATTGCTGGTGTTGCTGCCGTTTTTATTCTGGTTTACCAGACATGTCCAGAAAAATATGCTGGCGGCGCAGATTGAAAACCGAAAGGCTGTCGGACGGGCATCCGGTCATGTGCCGGAGACGCTTCACAATATCCGCACAATCCATTGTCTTGCAAAGGAAGCATACATGGAAGAGCGTTACGACACTTATATCGGGGAGAGTTATGCAGCGATGGAGCGCACCAATTTTTATGATGCGGTTTACTCCCCGGTGATACTGATATTGAATGCGGTAGTTGTCGCAGTTGTCATGCTGCTTTCCGCGTCCGGAAACCACACGGTACTGACCTTCTTTGGAATGTCTGCCGGAACTGCGGTTGCGGTCATCAACTATATCTCACAGATATTCTCCCCGGTGGAGAGCCTCGGAATGGAGATTCAGACGATTCAGTCTGCGATTGCCGGAATCCACAGGATCAATGAATTTTTTGCACTTGAGGAGAAGCAGATAGTGGAAAAAGACAGCGAGACAGTAGCAGAAGAATGCGTGGAACAGATGGCTGGGGGACACTCAGAAAATAAAACAGCAGATGTTCCGTTTGTCGAGTTTCGGGATGTGACCTTCGGTTATGATGAACATGTCGTTTTAGACCATTTGAATTTAAAGGTCATGGACGCGGAGCAGGTAACACTCGCAGGACGAACCGGGGCAGGAAAAAGTACGATTTTAAAACTTCTCTTAGGACTTTACGAGCCGCAGGGCGGAGAGGTTTTGATTCACGGAAGATCGGCAGCGGCAGTCCGGGAGGAAGAGAGACGGAAACTGTTCGGCTATGTAGAACAGACCTTCCACATGGTTCCGGGAACGGTGCGCGATCAGATCACGCTGTATGATGAAACCATTCCGGCAGACCGCGTAAAAGCAGTGGCAGAGCTGACTGGGTTAGACGATGTGATAGAAAGCTCTGAAAACGGATATGACACGAAATGCACGCCGGAGTTATTCTCGCAGGGACAGTGGCAGCTCTTATCCATTGCAAGAGCCGCAGTGGCGGAACCACAAATGCTGCTGTTTGATGAGATCACGGCGAATCTGGATGCAGAGACGGAAAAGGCAGTGTTACTGGCGTTAAAGCGTGTAGCGAAAGACCGTACTGTCATTTCCATCTCACACAGAACTTCAGCAGAATTAGGGCGTATTATTTATCTCTGATTTTTCTTCACAAAATATCCAATCAGGTAGCAGACGACAGCAACCACCATGCCATTGATGGAGGAAATCCCCCAGTTTAATACATTTAACCAGTTACAGAAGTTATAGTATAACCAGACGGATAAAATCGTTCCAATGATACCGGAGATCAGTACCATAGGTTTTTTCTTCTGATGGAAGATATTAGCAAGTCCGAGTCCGGCGGTATATAAGGCATTGTCGTTTGTAGTCCAGATATTCAGACTTTGCGAATCGGGTAAAGTTTGGAGTTGTAGTACCACCGGATACAAAAGAGCCGATGACAAGTCCGGCACCGCCGATCACCGTTAAGGAACCACTGGACACTGCCAACTATTATAGCTTGTGTTGCGTGGTTATGCAATGAAATCTTTCTGTCCCTGGCGCATTTGTTTCTGGTATTGTTTGGGAGAAACATGCAGATATTTGGTAAACTGTTTGATAAAGTAACTTGTGGTACAGAAACCGACCGCAGATGCAATCTCCGTCACGTTCTGGGTAGTGGAGACTAACAGCTTTTCCGCTTCCCGGATGCGGATCTCATTCAGGTAATCACTGAAATTCATATGCAAAAGCCGGTTGAAACTTCTGGAAAAATAGCTGTAGCTCAAATTACAGAGTTTTGCCATGTCCGCTGCACTGATAGATTTTTCATAGTTGGTGATCATGTAGGTCAGGGCTGGGGAGAGCTGCTGTTTTAACTGCTGGTTTTCAAAATCTTCGAGAAGCGGTTCTTCGCCATTTGCATGCCAGTAGCGCAGCAGCCAAAGAAAAATACCGCCAATGTGATTTTTGATCGCAAGCTCGTAGCCGTATTGTTTTTCCTCAGATTCCCGGATAATCTCGTTCATAAGTCCGGGGATGGCAGAGTGTTTTGCATTTAATATGGAAGAAGAAATTACTTTTTCGTAAATGCTGTTTTCGGTGATAAATGGAAGCAGATATTTTAACTCAAAGTGGCTCTGCGTCATGCCGTCGTAAATGAGTTCCGGAAGAAAACGAACCACGATATAAGAGCCGCCCTCTGATGAGAGCGCGTCGATCTGGTGCACTTCCCTGGAATTGATCAGTACAAAATCCCCTGCCGCAAATTCGTGGTAAATTCCGTTTAAATAAATACGGAAATGACCGGAAAGTGCATAGAGCATTTCAATATAATAATGAAAATGAGCGAAAAATACATTGCCCGGTTTCTCTGCTTTTTCAATATGACAGAGATACTGGCAGGCGATGCCGTCAATATATTGTTTTCTTTCCTCCGGATAATCCATAGAAAACCTCCAATGACAAAATTGTTATATTTTTGAATAGAAAAATTATAGCATGGAAGAGAAGATTTTACTAGAATATGTGATGTGAAAGAAAACATTTTAAAATAAAAATAGAAACGTATTTGGAGGAAGCAGATGAGTATGAGTACAATCGGAGTACCATTGGAAGGATTTGGAGTATATTGCAGGGCGGCAGCCGCAGAGGGAGCCGTTTTATTGAAAAATGAAGGTCACATGTTCCCGTTGAAAAAAGAAGAGATGGTGTCTGTGTTTGGAAGATGCCAGTTTGAAACTTACCGCAGCGGGACTGGTTCCGGCGGAGCTGTCAACGTGCCTTATGCGGTGAATATTTATGATGGAATGAGAGAGAGCGGCAGCTTTACTTTGAATGAGGAGCTGGCAGACATTTACAGAGCGTGGTTAAAAGACCACCCGTTTGACAACGGCGGTGGCGGCTGGGCAGCAGAGCCGTGGCACCAGAAAGAAATGGTGATCACAGAGGAGATTGCGGCAGCCGCAGCAGAAAAATCAGAGAAAGCGATTTTTATTATCGGACGTACTGCAGGCGAAGATAAGGATTATGCAAATGAGGCGGGCAGTTACCTTCTAACGCCGGAAGAACTTGAAAATCTGAAGGTTCTGACAGCGCATTTTGAACAGGTCGCAGTGCTTTTGAACGTGTCGAATATCATAGATATGAGCTGGCTTAAGAATCCTGTATACAAGGATCATATCCGTTCCGTGCTCTATATCTGGCAGGGCGGCATGGAGAGTGGAAATGCAGTTGCGGATGTTTTGAGTGGAAAAGTGTCTCCAAGTGGAAAACTGACGGACACGATCGCATGTTCACTGGCAGATTATCCGGCGGCGAACGATTTCGGAGACACTGTGCGCAATTTTTACACCGAAGATATCTATGTGGGATACCGCTATTTTGAGACATTCTGCCCGGAAAAGGTCATGTATGAGTTCGGTTTTGGACTTTCCTATTCGAAGTTTGACATTGAAATTTTAAAAGCAGAGACGGTTACAGAAGAATCCGAAGTCGGAGGTGCCTGGGGCAGTCACGGAGTATCGATTGATAATGGAACATGTGCAGGAAAAGAAGTGCAGATTACCATCTGTGTGAAAAATACAGGAGACTGCAGGGGAAAAGAGGTCGTACAGGTCTATGTGCAGGCACCGCAGGGAAAACTTGGAAAACCGGCGAGAGAATTAAAAGCATTTGCAAAGACAAAGGAGCTGGCTCCGGGAGAAAAACAGGAAATGACACTGCACATTCCGGTAAAAAATCTTGCTTCATATGATGATTCCGGTGTGACAGGCCACAAGTCCTGCTATGTATCAGAGGCAGGTGCTTATGTATTCCATGTGGGAAATAGTGTGCGGAATACGAAAATCGCAGATGTCGATGGAAAAGGAGCATATATCGTAAAAGAGCTTTGTGTGACGGAAGCCCTGCAGGAAGCACTCGCACCGACAGAAGCATTTGAGCGCATCCGTCCGGGACAGAGCCGGGAGGATGGAAGCTATCAGCAGGAAAAGGAGGCAGTGCCGCAGCAGACCATCCGGTTACAGGAACGGATTGAGGCGCATTTGCCGGAGCAGCTTGCAATCACCGGAGACAAAGGAATCCGTTTTTCGGATGTTGCAGAGGGAAAAGCAGATTTGGATACATTTATCGCGCAATTGACCAAAGAGGAACTTGCCACGATCGTGCGCGGGGAAGGAATGAGCAGCCCGAAAGTAACACCGGGTACGGCATCCACATTTGGAGGTGTCAGCGACCGCCTGTATGAATATGGAATCCCGGCTGCCTGCTGTGCAGACGGACCTTCCGGTATCCGTATGGAGAGCGGATTGAAGGCAACACAGCTTCCTATCGGAACACTGCTTGCATGTTCGTTTAACATTCCAATGATGGAAGAACTTTATGTGATGGAAGGAAAAGAGCTGGTTGCAAACGAAGTGGACACTCTGCTCGGACCTGGAATTAATATCCACCGCTATCCGTTGAACGGACGCAATTTTGAGTATTTCAGTGAAGATCCTTATGTGACCGGATGTTTTGCGGCAGCAGTGACAAGGGGAATCAAAAAAGGCGGCTCTTTTGCAACGGTGAAGCATTTTGCGGCGAACAACCAGGAGACGGCAAGACATACAGTAGATTCTGTTGTGTCAGAGCGTGCACTGCGTGAGATTTATCTGAAAGGATTTGAGATTGCAGTCAAAGAAGGGGAAGCCTCCTCTATTATGACATCTTATAATCCGATCAATAGACACTGGACATCGTCCAATTATGATTTAAATACCACGATCTTAAGAGGAGAGTGGGGGTATGAAGGCATTGTCATGACCGACTGGTGGGCAAGTGTCAATGATGTTGTAAAAGGTGGTAAGCAGGATCATCATGCACTTTCTTCAATGGTGCGCTCCCAGAACGACCTTTACATGGTCGTCAACAATAACGGCGCGGAGATCAATGCCATGGGCGATGATATTTTGGAGGCACTGGACAATGGAAAGCTGACCATTGGGGAGTTGCAGCGCTCTGCAAAAAATATCTGTCGGTTTATTTTAAATGCTCCGGTTATGAAACGTCCGTTAAGACCGTTGGAGGAAGTGAAGGCATATGAGCCGTTGCAGGGGGCTGGATCAGAAGGGGCAAATGGGGAAAGCGATATAAGCATTGTTCCGGAAGATAAAGTGTCACAGAAGATTTATGTAAACCAGTCTGGTGTATACAATGTTGTTGTAAAATTTATTTCTCCGCAGTCCAATCTGGCACAGGCAGCCGCAAACCTCTATCTCAACGATGAATTATTCTTCACATTGCAGACGAGCGGCACGGAAGGCAGACCGAACACGCAGAAGATTTGCCGTGTGGAATTAAAACAGGGATACTATGAGATCAAAACAGAGGTTGTGAAACCGAAGCTTGAGATGGAGTGGGTGGAGATTCGGAAATAATCAGAGGGTACCGTTCACCAAGCAGTAAAACACTTGCTGTTTTGCTGTGTAAGAAAATGGATTTTATGATAGTATCCGTTATGTTACTCATAAGAAAGTAACTCGTGAGTTACCTTCTTATGAGTATATTTTTTAGAGAGAAGTTCTATAGATGAGTCTGATTTTTCGATTGTGTTTGTGAACATTCTGTTTCTACATATTTTCTATCGCAGCACGTTCAATGGAAAGTCCTTTTGTATAGCGTTTCATAAATGCTTCAAAGCCTTCCACATCTTTTGGATCAGGAGCAACTTTGGTTCCGGTATTGCCCTTGAAAACATGATCGGTAAGATAAGAATCCAGCGTTTCGCCGTCTTTTTTGTGAACCATATAGGAGGCGAGAAGTGCCATGCCCCATGCGCCGCCTTCCCCGGCAGTTTCCATGACGGAAACCGGTGTGTTTAAAGCGGCGGCAAGGATGTTCTGCCCTACGCCTTTGGTTTTGAAAAGTCCGCCGTGTCCGAAGATTTCGTCAATTTTTACCCCTTCTTCTTTGATCAGGATGTCCAGACCTGTTTTTAAAACGGCAAGGGAGGCATACAGGTTGGTGCGCATAAAGTTGGCAAGTGTAAACGCGCTGTCCGGTGTTCTCACGAACAGTGGACATCCTTCTTCAAAGCCTGTGATATGCTCGCCGGAAAAATAGTTATAGGCTAACAGACCGCCGCAGTCCACGTCCCCTTCCATTGCTTTGTGGTAGAGTGTGCCATACAGATCATTCAGGGAAATATCGATTCCGGCAGCCTTGGCAAATTCATGGAAGAGATTTACCCAGGCATTTAAGTCAGAAGTACAGTTGTTGCAGTGTGCCATTGCAACCAGATTTCCGGTAGGGGTTGTCACAAGGTCAATCTCATCATGGACTTCTTTTAAATCCTGCTCCAGAATCACCATTCCAAACACAGAAGTTCCGGCGGAAACGTTACCGGTGCGGACAGCGACACTGTTTGTGGCAGTCATTCCGGTTCCGGCATCGCCCTCGGCAGGTGCAATCGGAACGCCGGCTTTTAAGCTGCCGGAGACGTCTAATTTTCTTGCACCCTCCTCGGTCAGATAGCCTGCAATCTCTCCTGCAAGGGCAGTTTTTGGAAGCAGCTCTCTCAAATGGAAATTATAGCCCATAGAGGCGGCTTTCTCCTCAAACTGATTGATCATATTCTGGTTGTAATCTTTTGTCTGGATGTCGATCGGGAACATACCGGAGGCTTCTCCGATACCGATCACTTTTTCACCGGTCATCTGCCAGTTGATGTATCCCGCTAAAGTGAGCAGGGAATCTATTTTTGTAAGGTGCGGTTCCTTTTTCAACATTGCCTGATAGAGATGTGCAATGCTAAAGCGCTGTGGGATGTGATAGTGGAACAGTGCAGTCAGTTCTTCGGAAGCTTCTCCGGTGATCGTGTTTCGCCAGGTGCGGAACGGGACGAGCAGGGTGCCTTCTTTATCAAATGCCATGTAGCCGTGCATCATCGCAGAAAAACCGAGGGAGGTAAGGTTTGTGATCGTACAGCCGTATTTTCCTTTTACATCTGTTAAAAGGCTGCTGTAGCAGTCTCTTAAACCGTCCCAGACCGCGTTCAGACTGTAAGTCCAGATGCCGTCGACAAGCTGATTCTCCCAGTCATGATTGCCTTGTGCGATCGGTTCGTTGTCTGGCCCGATCAATACCCCTTTGATCCGGGTAGAACCAAATTCGATACCGAGGATTGCTTTTCCGCTCTCAATATATTCTTTATAGTTTGTCATAGATTTCTCCTTTTTCTGATAGCAGTTCTGCCCGCTGTTGTGTCGGGCATGGAAAATATGCTAAATTTGTCCGTAATAAGCATTTTCACCGTGTTTTCGGTAAAAATGTTTGTCGCGGATACAATTCGGTGCAGGTTTTACTTTTGGATTGATCAGTTCGGTTTTGGTTGCCATTTTTGCAACTTCTTCTAAGACAACAGCATTGTGTACTGCCTCGGCTGCGTCTTTTCCCCATGCAAAAGGACCGTGGTTGGAGCATAAAACGCCCGGTGTATGCATTGGGTTAATGCCGCGCGTCTCAAAGGTTTCGATGATGACGACACCGGTATTTTTCTCGTAGGCGGAATTGATCTCTTCCGGTGTGAGATTTCTGGCACACGGAATCGGTCCGTAAAAATAGTCTGCGTGGGTTGTTCCGTAAAGAGGAATGTCACGTCCTGCCTGCGCCCATGAAGTTGCCTCCGGGGAGTGGGTGTGTACGACACCGCCGATTTCCGGGTATTTTTGGTAGAGCTCGATATGGGTTGGGGTGTCGGAGCTTGGTTTGTAAGTTCCCTCGATTTTATTTCCGTCAAGATCCATGACAACCATATCGTCCGGTGTCAGCACGTCATAGTCAACACCGCTTGGCTTGATGACAAAGTAACCTGTTTCGCGGTCAATGCCGCTGACATTTCCCCAGGTGTAGGTGATAAGTCCACGGCGCGGAAGTTCCATATTGGCTTCATAGACCTGTTTTTTTAGTTCTTCTAACATGTGTTTATCTCCGTTCTGATATATATATTGTTACATTGATTATATTTTAGGTAAATTTAATCTGCAACATCAGCCAGGAAAATCTATGATTTTTCTGGCTGGTATTTGTTCTAGCGGTAAACAATTTCGCCGAGTGCAAGGTCACGTTTGAAGTCGCGGATTTTTGTATCTTTGTCAATGTAAACAGCTTCGATTCCCATAGCTTCTGCCCAGTCACCCATCTGCTCAGCAGTCAGGTCATAAGTAAATGCAGTGTGGTGTGCGCCGCCAGCAAGAATCCATGCTTCTGCACCTGTGCGGAGGTCAGGCTGTGGAAGCCAGAAATTGGTAGCGGTTGGTAATTTTGGCATTGGTTTTTCGGTTTTTTTGCAGTCTACATCGTTGATGATGAGACGGAAACGGTTGCCGAGGTCGATCAGGGAAGTTGCGATACCGTGTCCCTCTTTGGAGGTAAATACAAGTCTTGCAGGATCTTCTCTGTCGCCCATGGAAAGAGGCTGGCATTTAATGCTGATCGGACCGTCTGCAATAGAAGGACAGATTTCAAGCATGTGAGCCTCTAAGATGCCTTCTTTTCCCGGTACAAGATTGTAAGTGTAATCCTCCAACATGGAAGTTCCTTTTGCGTCTTTCATTCCGGCAGTCATAAGCTTCATCAGACGAACCATCGCTGCAACTTTCCAGTCACCTTCGGCACCGAAGCCGTAGCCTTTTTCCATTAACCGCTGGATCGCAAGACCAGGAAGCTGCTTTAATGCGCCGAGGTCACCAAAGTGTGTGACGATCGCTTGATAATTTTTTTCTTCCAGAAAACGCTCAAAGCCTAATTCAATCTGAGCCTGGACAGCCACGTGACGTTTGAATTCTGCAGGGTCTCTGCCCTCAAGTAAAATTTCGTATTTGTCGTAATATTCGTCTACTAATTCATTGGTATCAGATTCCGAAACAGCAGCGACAGATTCTGCAATCTCATTGACCGGATAAGCGTCTACTTCCCAGCCAAATTTTAACTGGGCTTCTACTTTGTCGCCCTCGGTGACGGCTACGTTTCTCATGTTGTCAGCAACACGCATGACACGGATGTGGCTGCTCTCGATGATACCGATTGCGGTGCGCTGCCATGCGGCAATTTTTTCCTGAACGTCTTTCTCAGACCAGTGGCCGACAACGACTTTTCTTGGGATTCTCATACGTGTCACGATATGTCCGTACTCGCGGTCGCCGTGAGCGGCCTGATTTTCGTTCATGAAGTCCATGTCGATGGTGTCATATGGAATCTCCACGTTGTACTGTGTATGTAAATGAAGTAATGGTTTTCGTAATTCCTGTAAACCTAAGATCCAGGATTTGGCAGGGGAGAAAGTATGCATCCAGGTGATGACACCGGCACATTCCTCATCGATATTGGCCTCGTTGAATGTTTTGCGGATCAGTTCATTGGTGATCAGAGTTGGTTTCCATACCACTTCATAAGGCAAAACGCCGGAAGCATTTAAAGCGGCTACGATTTCTTTTGAGTGGGCTGCAACATGTGCAAGGCATTCATCCCCATATAAATCCTGTGAACCTGTGCAGAACCAAAACTTATAATTTTTCTGTAATTTCATCTTTCTTCTCCTCGTCTGATAAATTGTGAATGTTTATGTAATATACATCCTGCTGTTTTAGTGTATAACTTGTATATAGATGTGTACAAGTTGTTTTTTGATCTATTTAATCAGAAATAAAAAAGGCGTAAAATCAGCATTTTATATAAAAATAAGTTGTATGATTTTGCTTTACAAACGATACAAGTTGTGCCATGTTGTTTTTATGGAAGCATCAAAAGTGAAAGATATAAAGGAAAAAGAGATAGGAGATACGATGAAAGAGCCGAAATTTTCACGTTTAAAAGAAGATATCAAAGCAAAGATCGTCCACAGCGAGTGGAAGGCAGGGGATAAAATTCCTTCGGAAAACATGTTTGCAGCGCAGTATCATATCAGCAGGCAGACGGTGCGGAAAGCGATCGGGGAACTGACGGAAGAAGGATATCTCTATGCAGAGCATGGCAGAGGAACGTTTGTGTCAGAGCGGACGATCCACACGCGGACATCCAAAAATATCGCGGTGGTGACGACGTATCTGTCCGATTATATTTTTCCGAGGCTGATTCAGGGAATCGAGCAGGTGCTCACTGCAAATGGATACAGTATTATGTTAAAGACGACGAGAAACTCAAGAGCTGCGGAGGCGCGGTGCATGGAGGAGCTGTTGTCAAAGGATATTGACGGACTCATCATCGAGCCGAGCAAAACCCAGATCTCCTGCAGGCATACAAGTCTTTACGACCAGATGGATGAGTATGGAATCCCCTATGTGTTTATTCAGGGATATTTTGAGCAGATGAAGAAAAAACCTTACGTGCTGATGGATGACATGAAAGGCGGATACCTGATCACAAAATATCTGATCGAACTCGGACATAAAAATATTCACGGTATTTTTAAAGCAGATGATGTGCAGGGACAGGCGAGACATAAAGGGTATGTGAGGGCGCTGCAGGAGGCAGGGATGTTGTACGATCCGGATTCGGTGACGTGGTTTTACACCGAGGATCGGGAAGTGAAACCGCGGGAGACGATCAGTGGCGCGATTCAGGCAGAGACACCGATGGATGCGGTGGTCTGCTACAACGATCAGGTTGCGGTGGAGGTCATCCGCACGCTGCGTGAATTTGGCAAAAAAGTACCACGCGACGTCTCTGTCACAGGGTTTGACAATTCGCTGCTCGCAAAAAATAATCACATCCCGATCACGACCATTTCCCATCCGCAGGATAAGCTTGGCAGTATGGCGGCAGAACTTTTGCTCCGGCTCATCCGAGGCGAAGAACTCACCGAGCAGGAACTTCATATCCGCGTGGAACCGGAAATTGTAGTGCGGGATTCTACATGGAAGCGATAGCAGCTCAATTTTTGAGGGAGTGTAGATATGTCCGCCCCGGGAGCATGAACATCCGAGCCGGCATAAAAAACGTTGTGAAAATTGCGTAAATTTGTCAATGCTGCTTTTAAGCTTAAAGTTTGTGTACATTCCCAAATGGACTGTCGCGAAAGATTGTACGCCTATGAAATTCTTTCTGCTCATGAATCTAGCGTAAGTAAATACAGCCTCCCAGCATTGGTTATTCAGTGCAAAAATCAAATGTAAACGAATGATTTTTGCACTGTCTTCTGCTGGGAGGCTGTATTAACTTACACACGATTCAATCGCGAAGAAAGAATTTCATAGACGCACAATCTTTTGTGACTGTCCATTTGTTGAATGAACACAGACAATCAAAGAAGCTTAAAAGCAGCATTGACAAATTAGCAATTTGATACCGTTTTTTATGCTGGCTCGGATGTTCATGCTCCCGGGGCGGACATATAAACTGTCGTTACAAAAATTGAACTGCTACGCTTCCACAAGCTGCAGATCGTACAATTTCCGGTACAGTCCGTTCTGGGCGAGAAGTTCCTGATGGGTGCCGGCTTCCTTGATCTGTCCCTGATGCATGACAATGATCTTGTCGGCATGCTGGATCGTGGAAAGTCTGTGTGCAACCATAATCGTAGTTCTGCCCTCCATGAGTTTTGCCAGAGCACTTGTGATAAGTGCCTCGGTCTCCGTGTCAATGTTGGCAGTTGCCTCGTCTAAGACAAGGATGGTCGGATCATAAGCTAAGGTTCTTGCAAAGGAGAGTAACTGTCTTTGTCCGGCGGATAAGGTGCTTCCGCGCTCTGTGACAGGGGCATCATAGCCGCCCGGCATTTTTTCGATAAAGGAATCCGCGTGCACGATCTCTGCGGCACGTTTCACGTCCTCAATGGAAATATTCTCATTGTCCAGTGAAATATTGCTCTTAATATCCCCGGTAAAAATAAATACATCCTGCTGTACCTGCCCGATCGCGGCGCGCAGCACATCAGTGTCGATGGCTTTGATGTTGACGCCGTCGATCAAAATCTCACCTTTCTGGATGTCAAAGTATCGTCCGATCAGATTTAAAATCGAAGATTTTCCAGCTCCGGTAGCACCGACAAATGCAACTTTTTCGCCCGGTTCGATGACGAAACTGATGTCTTTTAAAATATAATCGTCCTTCTCGTAGGCGAACCATACATGACGGAATTCGATGCGTCCTTTGATGTTGACTTCAACCGGGTGCGTTGGTTTTACAATGTCCGGTTTCTCGTCTAAAATGGAGAAAATTTTTCCGGCAGAGGCGAGAGAGGACTGCAATGTACCAAACTGTTCCGCAAGTTCCTGGATCGGATCAAAAAACGAGGAAATATAGGTGATAAAAATAAACAGTGTTCCGAGCGAGAGCGTCTGGTTTAACACCCCGGCACTTCCGGTTCCAATCACAAGCATCATGGCAAGCACGGACACCAGATAAATGGATGGACGAAAAATCGCAAATGTCATAACCTCACGCCAGTTTGCCTTGTATAAATCTTCGGATTTCTTTTCAAACTGTGCATATTTTTCCTCTTCCCTCGCAAAAATCTGGATGAGCTTCATGCCAGAGAGGTGCTCCGATAAAAATGTGTTTAAGTCGGTAATGCGGTTTCGTGTAAGCTCGTATGCCTTCCTTGACATAAAGCGGAAAAAGAAGGTCAGCACTGTGACAAGCGGCAGCAGTGCAAAGGATACGAGAGCCATTTTGACATTAATGGAGAGCATGACAACGGCATATCCGATAATTTTTACAATGTTTTTAAATAGTTTTACCAAAATGGTGGAGAAAAGTTCATTGACCGCTTCGGTGTCGTTGGAGACACGGGTGACAAGTTTTCCCACAGGCGTATTGTTGAAAAAGTTTAACGATAAGCTGTGAATGTGGGTAAATACCTCCTCACGCATCTGATAAATAATCTCCTGTCCCATTTTCTGCAAAATCCAGGTGTCTAATGCGTTTAAGACAAATCCGGTGAGCAGAAGCAGCAGATAGAGGGCGGCCGCTTTCAAAATGCCGGCAAAATCATAATGCCGCAAATCTTTTAAGTCGTCCCTTGTGAGAGGCGTTGTACTTTGGTTTACATAAGATGAAAGTGTGGCGGCATCTGCATTTTTTAATGCATCACATTCTTCGGATGAAAGATTTTCTGCCATATAATATTGATTATTATATAGAAGGATCTGATCGTAATTCTGTCCGTCTGCCGCTTCAAAATCTCTCGTCAGGTAAGTGTCATGATAAGGAACAGCACCCGGCGCATCCGCAGTGGTTTCGATGTACGGTGCGTAATAGCCGTTGATATAATCATCGATCGCATCACCGATGACGATCGGGCGGTAAAGTTCTACCACGATGATAAAGAGGACGAGGACTGTCGCAGCAGTCATAACCCATTTGTGCGGTTTTAAATAGGCCAGTAAACGTTTCATAGTTATGCGTCCTCCTTTCCTGTTTTTGCAGCTGGATGATCCTGTCTGATGAGCGCTTTTCCGGCTTCACCGTGGATGGCTTCTAACTGCTGTTTTTCAAACATATCGTAATAAATGCCGTGTTCTGCCATAAGGGAATCGTGATTTCCAATCTCGGCGGCGGTGCCGTCCTCTAACACCATAATGATATCCGCATTCTGGATCGTCGAGATGCGGTGCGCAATGAGAATGGTCGTTTTGCCTTCCCGGTTTTTCTTTAAATTGGTTAAAATGTGTTCCTCGGTGTCGGTATCGACAGCGGAGAGGGCATCGTCTAAAATCAGGATCGGTGCATTTTTCATCAGTGCCCTGGCAATGGAGCTCCGCTGTTTCTGACCGCCGGATAAGGTAACGCCGCGCTCACCTACAATTGTCTCATAACCGTCCGGAAACTGGACAATATTTTCATGGATGCAGGCAGCGCGTGTTGCGGACTGGATAGCTTCCATATCCTCATTTTCAGCGCCAAATGCGATATTGGATTTCAATGTGTCCGAGAACAGGAAGTTATCCTGCGGAACGTATCCGATATTTTCACGCAGTGTTTTTAAAGGAATGGTGTTAATGTCCTTTCCATCAATGAAAAGCATGCCCGGTTTCGTGTTGTAAAGGTGCAGCAGGAGATTTACCAGTGTGGATTTTCCATTTCCGGTGCGCCCGATGATCGCAAGCGTTGTTCCTGCCGGCACATGCAGGGTGATGTCGTTTAAAGTCGGTTCGCTGTGGCCGCGGTGGATGAAGGTAAGGTGATGAAAATCAATTTCGCCCCTAATGTCGTCCACATCCTTTGTCTTGTCGGTGTCTGCAATGGCAGGCTGTTCTTTGAAAATCTCCTGGATCCTTCGGATGGAGGCAGCACCCTGCGAAAACATATTGACGGAATCCCCGCAGGCTAACATCGGCCAGACAAGCATGTTAATATACTGGTTAAAAGCGACAAAGCGTCCAAGCGTGATGTCCCCGACCAACGCAAGGTAGCCGCCGTAAATGAGCGTAAGCAGTGAGGAAAGCCCGATGATGACATCTAAAAGTGGAATGACGATCGACTGGATCTTTGCAATGCTTAAGTTCTTTTCCATGGTGTTTTCGTTTTCTTTTAAAAAGTGGTAACGCTGTGCTTTCTCACGGACAAACGCCTTGATGACACGGATACCGGAAAAGCTTTCCTGCACGTAGTCGGTGAGATCGGAAACAGCCTCCTGCCTTGCAGTAAAGCGCGGACGGATGATTTTTCCATAATAAATCTCTCCAAATAAAATGAAAAGCATTGGGATGACTGCGATCAGTGTGAGCTTCACGCTGACATAATACATCATCTGGAAAATGACCATAAGGGTCATGACGGAGGCATCAAACACACAGATGACGGCAGGCCCGATCGCCATGCGGATCGCGTTCAGGTCACTGGTAAAACGTGTCATCAGGTCGCCGGTCTTGTGTTCGTTGTAATATTCCACATCCATTTTCTCCAGATGGGAAAACATGTCGTTTCTCAGCTCTTTTTCGATGGAGCGGGAAGCTCCAAACAGGAAGTACCGCCAGAAGAAACGGCCGACCGCAAGCAGCAGTCCAAGCAGAAACAGGTAAAACAGATTTAATTTGACTCCGCTCCAGTCAAGGCTGTGGGCGGTGAGTCCGTCGGTGATGACACCGGTAAGTTTCGGAATAAAAATATTGGCAAAGTCAACCACAAAAAGCGTGATGATACCAAGCGTATACTGGACTTTATGCCGTTTGATATACTGAAAGATAAATTGGAAAGCGTTCATAAATAAATCTCCCTTAATAATGTCCTGCGGTAAACGGTTTTACGGAACTACCATAAAACCGCAGAGTATCTTTTATTTTATACTTCTTAAAGCAAAGTTGCAACCTGTGAAAATAAAATGATATACACGGAAACAGCGGTGTGACTGTCTGGATTTGTAAGAAGCCGGGGAAAGAGCACATAAAAAAAGTTTTCCTGCAAAAATCCTGAAAACAGATATTTCTACAGAAAAACCTCTTTTTTAGTTACATATCGTACAGATCAGATTGTGTCACAGGAAACAAAATACCTAATCACATCCGAGCAGAATGTCGACCGCATGCTGTAACTCAGGGCGATTGCGGTAGGCGTAGATGATCTCACGCTCATGATAAGTCAGGGAAGCTGCCGGATCATCGGGCTGGTCGTAACCGAAGGAGTTCAGGATGTCCGGGATTTTGTATATCTCGCACAGTAAGAGCAGTGTGTCCGCCGTCGGCTGTGCCTGTCCGCTTTCCCAGCCATAAATCGTCTTCGGTGCAACATCAATATCATGTTCCATCAGCCTGATCGATACGTCTTTCACTGAGTAATGATTTCGTTTTCTATATTCTTTTAACACCTTTGGAATTAATTCATTTCGCATAAAAATCCCCTGTTTTTGAAATTTAAAAAGTTATTATGGTTATCATATCTCACATATTTTAGACCGTCAATTAATTCTGACTATATGGGAAAATATGGTTGAAAGTCTTGAATTATAAGAATATAATGTGCGTAAGCAATGAGCGGTGCCAATCGAGAATATGTAGACCGAACATGCTTGCATGATGAGGTCTGCATATATCGGGAAGAACACATGAGAAAAGGAGCGGAGCGCATGAATAAATCCAGAGTGACAGAATATATCCTTGCTTATATGCAGGAAAAAGGAATTTCAGCATCTGAGATTTCAGAACAGACACAAGTTCCGGAAGAAAAACTGCATCCGGATTATAAAGAACCTCTGCTTGCCGAAGAGTTTTTAGAGCTTTGTGTTTTTTTACAGTTATCACCGGAAGCGATTGCAAAAACGATAAGAAAATGATGAAAAAGAGAATAATAAAAACTTCCCTGATCCATACTAAAAGAAAAAGAAAGTGTGGATACGAGTATGCAGAAGGGAAAACAGAGCCTCTGTTTTACAGAGGCTCCTTTTATTATCAGCACGGCAAATATTGTTGGAAAAAAGGAGGGAGAAGGACCTCTGGCAGGTCTTTTTGATGTGATCGGTGAGGACGACAAATTTGGTCAGAACACATGGGAGGAGGCAGAGAGCACGCTGCAGAAAGAAGCTTTCACCATGGCGGTCGGCAGAGCCGGATTAAAAAAAGAGGACATCCGGTATCTTTTTGCAGGTGATCTTTTGGGGCAGACCATGGCGACCTCGTTTGGGGTGCTGGATTTTCAGGTACCGCTCTTTGGACTTTACGGAGCCTGCAGTACCTGTGGGGAATCGCTGTCTCTCGGTGCGATGTGTGTAGCGGCCGGCTATGCGGATCACGTCGTGACCATGACTTCAAGTCATTTTGCCAGCGCAGAAAAACAATTCAGATTCCCGCTAGGAAATAGTTATTTAGTACAAGTCCTAGATATAAAATATAAAGCCAGTAATTTCAAAGGCTTCATTCAAATAAATTTCTTTTATTATTCTATGCCAAAACTCTTGTTTTCCTTTTGGATCTAGTTGTTCGTAAAGGACTTTCCAGTCTTCCGGGATCTGCTTCTTAAATTCCTCAATCCTTACAACTTTGTTGTTTGACAACTCCTCAGTTATGGAGTTTATTTTTTCTGATAAGACACTGTATTTCTTTTCGTATTCTGGGATATCAATTCTTCCTTTTTCAAAAAGGTAATTCAGTCTTTCACGCTCCCCTATCGCATCATTAAGTTTTTTATTCAAATTTTGCTTTGGTTTACCTGCTTCTTTTTTTACATCAAATTCAAGATTTTTTAATGCTGCATCAAGATTTTCAAGAAGATATTTTTCTGTTTTTGTTTCTGATACTAATTTTGTTTTGTGCAATTTCTCATTTCCACCAAACCAGCATCGTTGATATTGCCGGTGCTTTTTGGTCTTCCTGTCTATGCTGTAAAAACTTGACATTTTTCTGCCACATATAGGACAACGGAATAATCCACTGAATAAATATATATGACCGGATGGAGCGTATTTTATCTGATTGACACTTCTTATTTCTTCCATTTGCTTTTGGGTAAAATAAGGTTCGCAGAAATTTTCATTTTCCCTTACTTTACCAATATATAAATCTGACTTGATCATTGTGTCTAATTTGTGACGTGTGAAGTCTGGAATTAAATTTTCACGTACCCACAGAACAGTGCCGCGCTTGCTTTTGGTTGCTAATAAATAATCAAAGATAGCCCTTGTCTGTTCCTCATTATCATGTACGACTTTCTTTATACCATCTATTTTCTCTATTTTGAATCCTATAGGCACTCTACCAGTGTAAGCTTTCCCTTCACGGATCTTATAAGCTGCGGTGTCCTTGTATCGCTCAGATATGACCGCCCATTCTAATTCTGCCATGTTTGCCATTTGGTACATGAAGTTCTTTCCGTATGGCGTGGAAGTATCGATCTGCTGACTCACTGATATTAAGTTGCATCCTGCGCTTTCCATGTCGTGATAGAGGTTACAGAAATCTCTCATATTTCTTGCTATACGATCGTATCTCATAATAACAACTGCATTGATTCTTCCAGCCCTGACATCATCCATCATGCGCTGAAAGTCCTTTCTTTTTGCCGTGCTGTGCCCTGTGATCGCATAATCTCCAGAATAAACGATTATATTTGCATCAGGGTAAGTTTTATTAATGTACTTTCTACAATCGTCTATTTGCTGTTCCATTGATTCTGAATTATCATCTTTTTTTGATTTTCTTGGATAAATTGCTATGTTCATTTTTAACTCCCTTTAAAAAAAGTCCCTCATTTGCTAGAGGGACTGTATACTATTCTATTTCTATAATATCTGCCGAGTATCCAATAACTTCTCCAACGCTTTTAATATGAACTTTTAGCGTTATAGTATCGTCTTTGGACATTTCCATTACCTTTGCTTTTACATCATCATCTTTTATATAGCATTGGACACCAACAATTGCAAATTTGTCTGTCTGAGAGAATACCCCGATATACTTACCGTTGCTGTCAATAACATCTAATCGACCAGTAATTTCTAAGTATTTGTCATTGTAAGTATCTTCTGCTTTCATTGAATTGTTTTTCAAATCATCCATCATGGTGCTTACATCAACCGCAGTATATTCAATTTCTGGCTCTGATTCGGTCTCAACTTCCTTTACCTCTGGTGTCGAATTTTGAGTTTCGTTTGTGCTTGATGATTGTGAAGTGGTAGTAGTTTCTGAATTGTCGGAATTTCCACCAGAAGCAGAACCGATAGCGGCAAGAACCAGGATCACAATTAAAACAATCGCCCATTTCGGTAAACCTTGTTTCTTTTTGCATACTGGACATATCTTTGCTTTCTTAGGAATCTCCGATTGACAGTGTTTACATACTTTAGTATCTTTTGATTCGTTCATGATTTTGAACTCCCCTTTCTTTTGATACTACAATTATAAAGCAAAATGATTATAAAGCAATACATTTTTGTCATTATTTTATGACATTTTTTTGCAAAATGAAAGTTTAAGATAAAAACAAATGGATGCGTTATTGACTTTTCGAACATACGTTCGTATACTTTATGTATCAAATAGAAAGGTGGTATTGGATATGGGAGAGTTTAAAGAAAAAATAATAGAATTAATAGAGAAGTGCATGGACGAGGATGATCTCCGAACCATATATGCATTTATAAAGAGGTTTTTAAGATAAAAGAAAAAGACAAGGGTTTGCGCATTGCCCTTGTCTTTCTTTTTACTTCTTCACAAGCTTTTCTGCAAGCTTCTGGATTGTGTTCCAGTCGTTTTCATCCAGTTCTGAGATAGCGGCTATAAATCTGTACCTCTGGTCTTTTTCCCCGGCTTTCAAAACATCTGCAAGAAATTCAGCTATCTTTTCATTCTCGGTCTTTTGAATGAACATTTCGCCTTTTCCGGTCTCTAGCCATTCCTTATTAACCTCAAATTCTCTGCATATAGAAAGAATAACTGCATCTGTTGGATTTCTTAATCCGTTTTCATAATTTGTTATCGTATTTCCTTTAACGCCTATTTTTTCACCAAACTCAACTTGCGTCAATCCTTTTGCTTTTCTTATTTGTTTTATTCTTTCTTTCACAATCCTTACCTCCTTTCAAAATAAATATATCAAAAAAAACTCACAAAGTCAATATTTTAGTATTGCATTTATTATCTCAATGTGATATTATAATCTCACAAAGAAACGAAAGGAAGTGAGCAGATGAGCGAAAAACAGAAAGAATCCCTTACAAGATTAGCTGAAACAGTGTCACAGCTGGACAAAGAAAACTTCAACTATATTCTCGGTGTTGCGGATGGTATGGCAATCTCAAAGAAACAGTCGGAAGTTGACAAGCAGATTGCCATGTGTGGGAGCGTTAAATAATGAGAAAGGAGATTCCTATGAACAAAGCAGACATGGAAATTACACCAGAGAGGAAAGCCAAGATTATGGACATTCTGTTAGAGATTTACGAAAGACAGGAAGGAATTAAGCTTGTGGTTAAGGACAAGGCATCATGAAAAATGTATCAAAAGTTTTTATAGCGGTAGGGCTTGGAATCCTGTTTCTGGGTGGAATGCTTGATGCGGATGGAACGTATTATGTTTTTCTGCTGATTGCAATGTCTCTTGGTGCGGTGATTGCACTTATTGGAGTTGTTATCATTGATGTGGAGAAACGCCGGGAAGAAAAGCGGAAAGCAGACTTTAACATGATCCGCCGCAAGGACAAGTTTGACGCTGATGTAGAGTTCCTTGGAGAATTTGAGGACAAAAAAATAGCACCCTGATAACTTTGGCGAGTACAGGTGCTATTTAACCGTGGAAATACAAAAGTATTTCTGCGTTTATTGTAACACGAAAACTGAATATTGGAAAGCGTGATTTTATGTTTTACAGAAAATGCAGAATCTGTGGATGCAGTTTAGATCCCGGCGAAGGAAACATGTGTGAAGAATGCCGGGACGAGCAGTACATGAATCAACAGCGTGAGAAAGCGGTCAGATGCATGGTTTTATCTACAGATTTTAGACAGATGGAAATGGAGGAATTTTTAAATGCCAGCAACTAGATTATGCAGAACGGATGCCGGAAAGTTAATTGACGGACTTAAGGATTTATCGGCATTACTTGAAAACCTTGGTCTGGAAGATGGAAGTGTAAGACTTACGGCAGACGGAGATATTCGTGGAATATTTACCTTAGACAAAAATGTTCTGGAAATCATTATTGGAGACGACCAGAAAGAGGAAATGGTCAGGTACCGTGTTTAAGTCCGTGGAGGTAGGAAATGTACAGTGATTACATACCGGACAGTCTCGATATGCTCGAAGAGTACGAGAGGGACAGAGAACGCCGCCACAGATTATATGAGAAACAAGCCAGACGTGAAGAGATGGCAGATATTGAATCAGAGGAAGAGAGGATAAAAGAAAGATGGAAGAATTTGAAAATTTAATTGTGGAAAAACTTATGTCCACTGAAAGAGATGGAATGAAAGATTTAATTGCAGCCATGAAAAATGATGGATTTTTTGCGGCTCCGTGTTCGGGTTCTAACCATTTGGCAAAAGAGGGCGGTTTAGCAGAACATAGTTGGAATGTCCTCGGAATCATGCAGGATATGTCATTTTTATTGGCGGAAGGATCGGAAGTTTTACCGGATGAAACACAGAATGCCACTATCATTTGTGCTTTGCTGCATGATCTTGGAAAGATGGGAGATTATGGAAAACCAAACTATGTACCTAATATGATCAAGAGCCGGAAAAAGGATGAAAATGGAGAATATCCATTGGTACAGTCAGAAGCAAAACCATATGAGATAAATAAAGAACTTCTGTATATTCCGCATGAAGTGAGAAGTATTGCGATTGCTGAAAGATTCATCAAGCTTACAGAGGAAGAAGAGCAGGCTATCCTTTGGCATAATGGACTGTATGGATCGTTTAAATATGATATTTCCGGTAAAGAAACGCCATTGTATCTGTTGTTACATTTTGCTGATATGTGGTCAAGCAGAATTGTGGAGGAGAAATAATGGAATTTAGAGCTTTAACAGAAAAAGAGATTGATGCCAGAGTGGCGACCGTAAATGAGAAAGGTTGCAGCCTTTTACTTTATAAAGATGCCAGATGTGATATGCGCATTCTGGACGAATCTGTAGGATCAGAGAGATGGCAGAGAAAACATGAGTTAATTAATGGAAATCTCTTTTGCAATGTAGGTATTAATTTTCCGGCAGAAGACGGCGATCATTGGGTATGGAAGCAGGATGTAGGAACTGAATCATATACGGAAAAAGAAAAAGGACAGGCATCGGATTCTTTCAAGCGTGCTTGCTTTAACTGGGGAATTGGAAGAGAACTTTACACTGCACCATATATATGGATCCCTGCAAAGGATGTTGCACTTATACAAAAAAATAATAAGTGGAGCACATACGATAAGTTCAAGGTTGAACAAATTATTATTAAAGATGGTGAGATCGTTGCATTATCCATTAGAAATGAATCGTTGAAACGCAGAGTATTTCTTTATGATGTCAGAAAAAAGGATGTTGATAACTAATGCACGCACTTGTAAAGATTAACCAATACCGAGAGCAGAAAGACGGAACAGACTTGGTTGTATCTGTTCCAGATCTGAAGCTTGGGGACATGTTCCAAAGAAAGAAAATTAGAAATGCTGAGATCAGGTTTGATGATGGCAGGCACATATCAGCAGAGCAGAGAAAAAAAGCATATGCAACTATCAGAGACATTTCAGATTGGACAGGATATCTTCCAGAAGAAATGAAAGAGATATTGAAGTATCAGCATATGATGCGTACCGGTGATGCGTATTTCAGTCTTTCCAACTGTTCTATGGACACAGCGAGGGAATTTATCAACACGATACTGGAATTTGCTCTAGAGAACGGAATACCGCTTTCTGACAATGCAATAGAACGTACAGATGACATAGGAAGATATCTTTACTACTGCCTGTTACACAAAAAATGTGCAATCTGCGGAAAAGATGGAGAGATTCATCATGAGGATGCAATCGGAATGGGTAATGACAGGACAAAAGTAGATGATTCCAGTTATAAAAAAATCTGTTTGTGCAGAGAACACCACACACTGGCACACAGCCTTGGAGTGATCCGGTTCAGAGAGATGTATAAGGTCTATGGAATTGTTGTAAAGGATTTATAGGGTTGAAACACCTTGCCAAATGGCAGAAAGAAACCTATTCATGCAGAAAATGATATATCACGAATTATTGGAAGCTGGTTATTATCTCCGGGGTTAGTCCCGGAGAAGAAAGGGGATTAATGAATACGATCAACGATATTCCCTATGGACACAAAGAGCCAATGGCTAGAATGTCAAACCCGGTAAAAGACAGAAAGTTTCGAAAAATGGTCGAGAGTGCGAACAACGAAGGTGACTGCATCATTAACGTTGGCAATGGTTATTACAGACCAGTCCCCGGTGATCCGGTGGATGAGAAAGAACTTCAAGAATATCTTGCAAAAGATTTACATAGAGCGAGAGCGGTTCTAAAGAAGCGGCTCTCGATGAAAATGACATTTGAAAGGTGGCGTGAGATTGGAATACTTACTAATCATTCCAGGGAGACTGGATAATCTGAATGATTTCATCCGTGCGGATAAGGCAAGCAGATATAAAGGCGGAGAGATGAAAAAGCAGAATGAAGCTATTGTTTCTGTGTACATCAGAAAGTGCCTGAGAGACGTAAATATCAATAAAAAAGTATTTATGGAATATCTGTGGGTGGAAAAGAATAAAAGGCGTGATTTGGACAATATATCGTCATTCGGCAGAAAAGTGATCCAGGATGCATTAGTTAACTGCCATGTATTAAAAAATGATGGCTGGGAGCAGATCTGTGGATTCTCTGATGAATTTCGTATAGATGCTGAAAATCCACGGATTGAAGTTCGGATTCGGGAGGTGGAAACTTGAACTATTTAGCTGAGATAAAAGCATTTTACGACAGGCTCGAACTAAACCCGCAGCCCAACACTGCAATCGCCTTATGGCATGCGCTAATGTCCATAGCGAATAAGGCAGGGTGGCCAGATACGTTTACGGTAGCCTCGTCAGTCCTTGGACTTCGGTCTGGATTAAATGCATCAGCGTTAAAGAGAGCGAGAAACAAGCTTGCTACAGATGGGTTCATCGAATGGAAAGCGCGCGGTGGGAATCTTGCAGCACAATATAAAATAAATAGTCTTGTGGTTCAAAATTACAGTAAAAATGAACCACAATATGAACCACAAAGTGAACTGCAAATTGCACCACAGTTTGAACCACAAAGTGAACCTATTAATAAACAAAGACATAAACATAAACAAAATACACCCCCTATATCCCCCGCGGAAAAATTCGGAGAGTTTGCCGCGGCCTATCCGAAACGGTGCACTGGCTGTCTTGTTGAAACAGAATACTGCAATGCGGTACTGTCTGGTGTACCGGAAGATGATCTGGTATTGGCCGCACAGAATTATGCAGATATATGCAGACGGGAGAAAACAGCAGAGCGGTATATTAAAAAGCCGGAGAACTTTTTACGAGAGAACTTGTTTATGCAGTATCTGAAAGGAGAGAACGATGGACCAGTTGGAAGAGATACTGGAACGCATGAAAAATCACTCAACGAACTTATGCAGGAATGCGGAGACACCGGAGACTTCCAGGGATTCTGATGTGTGTCCAATTTGCGAAGGTCGGGAGTGGATCTTGAAAATAAAAGACGGAGTTGAAATAGCAGTACCGTGTAAGTGCCGTGAGAAAGCGGTCATGTCAAGGCGGTTGCGATTCGCAGATATACCGGAGGCATTCCGTGGGATGGATCTAAGATCGTTTCGAATGGATGTGTACAGGAAGCAGGAAAGTAAAAAGATGGTGTCAGATGCATGTAAAATCATAAAAACTTATCTGGATGATTTCGAGAGTCAGAAGGAAAGAGGCATGGGATTGTATATCTGGTCGAGGACAAAGGGAAGCGGTAAGACGAGGATCGCTGCCGGGATTGCAAATGAACTGATGAAAAGATACACAGTCAAATTTGCAGTATCACTGACCATCTTGCAGGAAATCAAGAATACATGGCGCAGGGATGCAGCAGGCAGTGAGAGTCAGCTTTTAGATGCACTTTCCACAACGGATATTTTGATCATTGATGATTTTGGTGTGGAAGCACCGGCGGCATGGATCAACGACAAAATGTATCAGATCATCAACGAGCGGTACATAAACCAGAAGGTAACGATTTTCACAAGTAATGATCCGCTGGACAAACTATCCTACGATGACCGGATCACAAACCGGATCAAGGAGCGGACATATCAGATCGCATTTCCAGAAGAATCAGTCCGGGATCATATCGCAGAGCGGATGCAGGAGGAAATCATTGAAAAGATGATGGCGGGTGGAAATATAAAATAAAAATTAAAAGGAAGGTGGACAAATGCATAGCGTACAGCAGAGAAAAAGGGTGATTCCATCGAGTGTTTATAAGCAGGAATTAGCAAAATGCCGGTTAGGAGATAATATCGCAAATCACATGGGATATATTTTTACAGCCATTTTGTATGACAAGTTTGATATGACGTTTAAGCAGGTCACGAATTTTTATAGCAAAACCGTTGAGCGTCGGAAATCTTGGCAGGACGATGATGACGAAGCGGTAACGAGCGAGAGCATGATGGCATATTGCCGTAAAAAGAAAATTGATGTGGTCAAGTGGGTAAAATCAATCCCAATGTCACAAAAATTGTATATGGCAGATATAAAAAATGGACGGGCAGTGCTTGGCGCAGATCGGAATATCGAGAGCGCGCTTGCCTCCACAATGTATCTGACTATTCCGACATTAAAAGATTCTTACCGTTTCTCAAATGCCAAAATCGAAGAATTTATGAATTGGGTTGCCTATTACATTGATTCCTATTGGCGCAAGCAGCCAAAGAGTAAGGAACACTATCTGACGGATGAGATTATTCGGAATCAGTTTATTGAGGATGAAAATTGGGATATTGTAACAGGAAAAGCGGTGAAATAAGGATTATTAACATGGGAGAGATGACAAAGACAAGCGTAAAATACTGCCGGAAATGTAAATATTCGTACAATCACAGCCAGACAGAGATTATGTGTGGATATTATTCAAAGACCGGATTAAGGCGTGGATGCCCGATTGGGATGTGCGACAAGTTTGAGAAGAAAGGCAGAAAGAGAAAGGTGAAGTTAAAATGACAGATGAAACCAAGAATGAGATAAAGGCGGTACTGACGCTGTTAAAAAATACACTGGTAAGCAATGGCGTAAGCATAGCACTTGAAAAAAAAGACGATGGATGCATTATGTTTTTTGATACCGCAGAGTATTGTCGCACCGGTAAATATAAAGGGGTATCTGTTAAAATAACGGATTTAGTGAGGTAGAAATATGATTTTTTTAAATTCAGTAGAATTGATGAGTTTTTTAAATGACGTGTTATATGACAAACTCAGAGAAAAACCGCCAGAAGATATAAGAGTAGAGATCGCTACATATGGTTTATCATTTTCTGACAAAAAATTTAAAAATTGTTTAGGAGAGCTTAAAACGCGAGAATCTATGGTATTGAATTTTCTGAACACCTTAATGGATACCAATACAGATATGGTTGTAGGAATGCCGCCGATGAAAAAATATAACAATTCATATTATGGAGAGACGGCGATCGACAGGAGAAAAAGATTAGAAGAAATGGAAGATATCATGGGAAATTATCGTATAAATGTCTATCCGGTAGAAGAGTCGCATTTTAAATTTTACAGGATCGATGATATCTATATTACCGGAGGAATCAATTTGACAGATTCTACTTGGAACGATGCCGCTGTTTTGATCGAAAAAGAGAGGGACAAGGAACAATTAGAGTGGTATTTTCAGCAGATTTTAGACAGAGCCAAGGCCGAATGTAGAAAGAGAGGGATAGCATGGACCGCATAGAAGAAATGATACAGAACCTTGAACTGCTAAGAATGCATTTTGGCGATATCACAAAAACTTGTATGGCAAATGGAATCATAGATAGCACCATAAAAGCAATTGAAAAACTTGCTACCTATGAAAATGCCGAGAAACATGGATTGCCGGAACGCTATGAAGCAGATGAGAAAGACACACCTGCAGAAAAGCCACATACCAATGCAGACCGGATCAGAAGCATGACGGATGAGGAGTTGGCAGAAATGCTGTCTACTGTGAGCCAGCATTGCGTAGTGTATTTATCAGACAAAATAAATTGCAGACATAGTAATTGTGATACAGGTTGCAAAAATAATATCAAGAAATGGTTGCAGAAAGAAATGGAGGAAGAGGATGGAGAGATTAACGACAAATAAAAGCGTGGCTGACATGTCGATGATCGAGCTGGCACATAATAGCTGCTATGCAGATGATGAGCGCAATGCCAGATACAGAGATTATAATCTGGACGTTGATAGCAGGTGGCTTATAAGAAATCTTGTCAAAGATATTTGCGGTGAAGATTTTAAGGACTTATCAGATGAAGAAGTCGACGAATATATGGCTTCCATGCTGTCAGTAGAAATAGACAGTACAATAGGACTTTTAGCATTGTTCTATCGCAATTTATGGGCTATGGCTGATTTGCGAGAAAAATTGAAATATTATGAGGATGCCGAAGAGCAGGGATTACTTCTGCGGTTGCCGTGCAAGGTGGGAGATAAGGTATATCAGATAAGCGAAAAATTTATTGAACCATGTACGGTTGAGACAATATTCTTGGGAAATTATAGGGATAGAAGTGGAAATTGGTGTAACATGGCAGAAATTTATTATGACAGGGATGATTGTCCTTATGTGTCTACAGAGATGTATTTCACTGATATTGGCGAAACGATATTCCTCACAGAAACTGAAGCCGAAGCCAAGCTGAAAGAAATAGAGGAAAATCAATGATTAAAGGAAAGAAAGTAGTAATGAACGACAAATACTATGTGTCAGAGAAAAATAAAGGCAAGATTTTTGAAGTTACAAGTGAGCCGTATAGTGTATGCGGAACCGTAGTCGTAAAGCTGAAAGGCTTAAGCGGCTGTTATGCGTTGGATGGATTAGATGAGGTGAAGGATGGAGAATAGACATTTATTTCGTGGAAAGCGGATTGATAACGGAGTGTGGGCGTGTGGATATCTTTATGGAATCTGGGAGAAAAGATATATTTTATGGGGAATGTTTAATGATATCCCGGGCATGATTAAAGTGGATCAAGCTACCATCTGCCAGTGCACTGGACTTAAGGATAAGAACGGAAAACTGATCTGGGAGAATGACATTCTTTCAGGGCATATCGATGATGAGTTTCCAGAAGATGAGACGAGAAAGAGTGTCGTGTGGCATGAAAACGGATGGTGTACGAATGAGCCGGGCTGTGATTACTACGAGGAACTGGATGATTTTGATTCAGAGAATTTTGAAGTGATCGGCAACATGATTGATAACCCGGAACTGTTGGAGGTGTGACTATGACAATTGATGAAGCTATATCACACGCAAGAGAAGTAGCTGAATGCCAAAAGATGTCAGCAAGACTAATCGAAGATAATGCGTATATTCCAGAATCGGTTGATAAAGAAGCCATTACATATGGCAATACTATATGTGCAAACGAGCATGAGCAACTTGCTGAATGGTTGGAGGAGCTGAAGCAGTACCGTGCAATCGGAACACCGGAAGCGTGCCAGAAAGCGGTGGAAAAACAGAAATCAAAGAAACCAATGCATGTAACGAATAGTTATTTTGGATATCAGAAACATAAAGAACATGTTGGTTATTGTCCAGATTGTGGGCATCAAGTAGAAGAACCTTATGGATGTCCAAATTGTTTAAGAAAAATTGATTGGAGCGATGAAGAATGAGTGAAAAATTGAAGCCATGCCCGTTCTGTGGCAGAAAAGCAAAAATTAAAGCAGTTATAAAATCTTACGGTTTTACAATTTGGTGCGCATGCGAATGTGGAGCGCGAACAGATGGATTTTGCCCAGAAACGAGCAAAGAGGATGACACGATGGAGAATATCGATGAGTGTAAGAAAAGAGCCATAAAAGCATGGAACAGGAGAACGAACGATGGGAAGATTGATTGATGCTGGGTTGGTTTTAGACAACTTAAGTGGACATCTTGAAAGCATGAAAGATTATGATGCAGTAAAAGATGTGATTAACAATATTCCAACTGCCTATGACACGGATAAGGTTGTGGAGCAGTTGGAAAAGCTGAAAAGCCTTGTACCAGTAAATAGGGTACTTGATGATATTGTAAATGATAAACCAAAGGAATTAGGAATGCTTATAGCCTATGAAAAGGCTATTAAGATTGTAAAAGGCGGTGGTGTAGATGCCTAAAGCAGTTTTGGTAATGGATATGCCGGAATCGTGCAGTAAGTGTAAATTCATGTACGAATTTCAAGGAATTAAAAAGTGCCAGCTCATGAATGTGTTAAATAATGGTGCTTCGAAATTATCACAAAGCACATTCACAGAGAAACGGCATGATAGATGTCCGCTACGGGAACTGCCGGAGAAAAAAGAAAACGATTTTTTTTTGAAGGAAGCAGTTAAAAATGATTGTTTTGATGGGACGGATTCGGACACGGCTTATTTTAACGGCAAAGATGCAGGTTGGAATGCCTGCTTAGATGAAATCTTAAAAGATGGTGGTATGAGAAAGGAGTAATTTTATATTAAGTGGTTGTCATGAAAAAAATTAAAGTATGTTGGGTAAGTGCAGGAATATCAAGCTTTATGGCTGGATATTTAGCAGGAGATGTTGACGAATGGATTTACATTGACATTGCAGACCAACACGAGGACAGTGTCAGATTTATTAAAGATTGTGAGAAAGCAATCGGAAAAGAAATTCAGATACTGAAATCAAGCGAGTACAGGTGCGTAGAGGATTGCGTAAGGACGTTCGGAGGATTCAGAAATCCGGCAAATGGATTCGCACCCTGCACAAACTGGCTAAAGAAACGAGTAAGAAAAGAGTGGGAGGAGCAGCATAAGGACTGTGAATTGACCTATGTTTGGGGATTTGACCTAAAGGAAAAGAACATGGCAGAGAGGACGATTGAAGCAAATCCGCAAGCGGAACACGAATTTCCACTGATTGACAAAAACCTCTCAAAAGAAGAAGTACATGGATTGTTTGAACGGACTTTTGATTTTGCCCGACCTTTGATGTATGACCTTGGATATCCGAACAACAACTGTATCGGATGCGTCAAGGGCGGTATGGGATATTGGAATCGAATCAGAAAAGATTTCCCGGAAGTATTCGAAAGTCGGGCGAAGTTGGAAAGAGAAGTTAGTTATTCAATCCTTAAGGACGGGAAAGGGAATCCGGTATATCTGGATGAACTGGAACCGGACAGAGGAAACATGAACACAGAGATTTTCCCGGATTGTGGGATTATGTGCTACTTAGCACAGAAGTAAATAAAAGAAAGGAGCCGAACCTCCGGCCGGAGAGGTTGATAATAAGACGAAAAGCGAAATAATCGTACAAATTTTATCTGTCATGAGCAGGAATTTAAGCGCAGAAATCGCAACGATTAAAGAGAAAGAAACCGAAAAGGAAGAAAGTGAGGATTAAATTTTATGAACAAAAAGGATGTTTTGGAAATTAAAAGAAGATTTAAGAAAGAAGCTTGCACATTTACTCGTATGTGTGGCTGCTATGTGGATGCAGACCGCAATAAAATCACAAAAATAGGTGAGACATTTTTAAATCTGGATGATGCAGAATATTATAAATATCTCGATATCGCGAAAAAAGCGTTATCCGGCACAATCGGAAACAATCTTTTAGAGCTGGAATTCCCACTGAAAGAGGAAGCTACAGGCGGCAGACAACAGTTTTTGATGGGACTGCGTGAAAGCAAACTGAAAAACGATGATCTGATGGATACTTTTTATGACATGATCATTGACAGTTACGATTGTGTTGGAAATTATCTGATCCTAATTTTCCACGATGCCTATGATGTCATAACCAAAACTTCTGACAATGACAAGCTGGATGAATCAGAAGAGGTTTACGAATATCTGCTGTGTGCAATCTGCCCGGTAAATCTGACAAAGCCGGGGCTTGGTTATCGTGAGGACGAAAACCGCATTGAATCACGAATCAGAGACTGGGTTGTCGGGATGCCAGATACAGGTTTTATTTTCCCAGCATTTACTGAGCGAAGCACAGACATCCATTCTGTGATGTTTTACAGTAAAAACACGAACGAGCCACACTCTGAATTTATGGAAGCTGGACTTGGTTGCGAGGCAAAAATGACAGCATCAGAGAAAAAGAAAGTGTTCCAGAACATTTTAAATGATGTGCTGGGAGAAGATGATACAGAAAATAATAAGATCTGTTTGGAAATACACAGCGTTTTGGACGACACCTTGATCGCAAATGGGAATGCTGATCAGGAGGAAGAATCAAAGAAAGTCGAACTTACACAGGATATCCTTAAAAATTGTCTGGATGAAGTCGGACTTCCTCAAAATATGACAGATCTGATTTTGAAAAGCCGTAGAGAACTGCTTCCAGTGGACACACTTGTATCAGAAGTTGTAGATAAAAAGGCTGTTGCGGAAGCAAATAAAATCAACTACATAGCAGATTTAAAAGAACTGCTTGAAGCCGCAGCAATTAAACTTTCAGAGACATATTCTGACGATGATGCACTTGTAAAAGAAATCAGAGAAAAGATTTGAAATAAATAGATCAGAAAGGAGCCGAGACTCTGGCCAGAGTGAAGCATATGCGGTCTCCTTGAAAAAATGAGTGATTTAGATAAGTTTGATTACGAATGTCAGAATCAGATGAGCATTTTTGACATGATACGTGAACCAATCCGTATTACAAAACCTATACGATTAATTGAACTGTTTGCCGGATATGGTTCGCAGGCAATGGCGCTGGAAAGAATCGGTGCAAAATTTGAGCATTATAGAGTTGTAGAATTTGATAAGTATGCCATAGCAAGCTATAACGCAGTGCATGGCACAAGTTTTCCAACTATGGATATAACTAAGGTCCATGCGGAAGATTTGAATATTTGCGACACGGAGGTATTCACTTACTTACTTACCTATTCATTCCCTTGTACGGATTTATCGGTTGCAGGAAAACAAGCAGGAATGAAAAAAGGAAGTGGGACCAGGTCTGGTCTTTTGTGGGAAGTAGAAAGGATTCTGAAAGAGATAAGGGATGGTGGTGGAGAATTACCACAGATTCTGTTCATGGAGAACGTACCGCAGGTCCATGCCAATGCAAATATGGAAGATTTTCAGAACTGGATCGATTTTCTAACAAGCCTTGGATATGTGAGTTATTGGCAGGATTTGAATGCAAAGAACTACGGAGTTGCACAGAACCGTGAAAGATGCTTTATGTTTTCCTTTTTGGGAGAATACAACTACCGTTTTCCGCAGCCGATACCGCTGAAAAAAAGGTTGAAAGATTACCTTGAAGATGATGTGGACGAGAAATATTATATCAACAATGAAAAGGCTGAAAAGCTGATAAAACAGCTTATTGACAACGGAACACTGCCACAGCAAAATCTTGAGAGCAGAGCAGAGCAGAGCAGAGCAGAGCAGAGCAGAGCAGACATGCATTGACGGAACAATCTGCAATCCACAGCGAAGAGACATTGCAAACTGCATCACGGCAAGATATGACTGCGGAATCTCAAACCAACAGCAAGTCGGAAACATGGTTGCAGAAAATCTGTATTGATACAAGCATGAGTGGATTAGAAGATGGTGCAATAAGAACATACAGAGATACGGCACCATCTATTACGGCAAGAGAATATAAAGAGCCAAGAATGATACTGGAGTGATTCGATGGAAGTAATAGGAAGCATATACACTGGAGTAACAGCAGATTTTCAGAGAGGTGTGTATCCGATTGCAAGATGTGTAAAAGCTGAACAACATGATTTAGGAGTAGTTATGGCAGATGTAAATGTTTTAGGCTCTCTTGAAGCAAAATTTGAGAGTGCCAACAGAATTTATGATGTAGGGGGGAGTAGTCAAACGTTGAGTACAATGCAAGGTGGTAATCAAGAGCCGAAAATACTTGAAAGCCAGATAGTTGCCATGCGTGGCAGAAACCCGGACAATCCATCGGATAGAACTACTGGAAGTCCAACGGAACAGAGGTTAGAAATAAATATGCAAGGCACAAGTAACTGTTTAACAAGTGTGCAGAAGGACAATATGGTTCTGATTAAGCAGGCTACAAAAAGTGGTTCTATTGAATGTGAAGTTGGTGGATGCTTTGACGCAAGCTATCCAGAAAGCCAGACAAGAAGAGGGCGTGTGCAAGATAATGGAAATACGTGTCCTACATTAACCGCACAAAATAAAGAGATTGTACGGATTGAAAAAGTAGGTCAGATTTCAAATGAGGGTTCTCAGTGCGGAACGGTTTATTCCGATAGTGGTATATCTCCCACACTGATTGCCGGAACGCATGGAGATGCAAATTCAAAAGTATTTACGCAGTACCGTATCAGAAAGCTGACACCAAGAGAATGCGGACGGTTGATGGGAGTATCCGATGAAGATATTTCCAAGATGGCAGCAGTCAATAGCAATACACAACTTTACAAACAGTTTGGAAACAGTATCGTCGTGGATGTGATGTGTGCAATGTTTAGAAACTTAAATATTGAGCAGGAAGTGAAATAGTTAAATTAGAATTTAGTGGAGGAAAGGAAAACTATGTGCACAATGGAATGGAAAGAGGTTGAACCAGAACAAAGTGATTGGGAAAAACAAGTAAACATAGTCGCTTATTACGGAAGTGTCACTATTGGAAGTATTGTTTACTGCGGTGATGAGATAGGATGGCAGTCCGTGATCGATGGTCGCATGGATTTCATGCAAGCAAAATCCTTAGAAGATGCAAAAAGGGAAATGATTGATATACTGGACAATCATTGTACTGATCAGATTAACTATTATGAGGAACTGCGAGAAAGCATTGAAGAATTAAACTGAACATGAGGTAGAAATAATGGATGCAAAGAGAAAAGCAATACCAAAAAGCATTAGAATGACGGTATATCAGAAGTGCAACGGTCATTGTGCTTATTGCGGATGCAGCTTGGAATACAAAGATATGCAAGTGGATCATGTAATACCTCTGAATGGTTGGAGCGAACAGGGAACAGACACGGTTGATAATATGCTTCCTGCTTGTAGAAGCTGCAATCATTATAAGAGCAGATCCACGCTGGAAGGTTTTCGGAAAATGGTTTCCGCTATGCCTGATACTTTAATGCGTGATAGTAATACATACAAAAATGCTGTGAGATTTGGGCTGGTGATACCGAATAAAAAGCCGGTTGTTTTCTATTTTGAGAAAAAATAACTAAACTGAACTTTAACGGATGAAAGAAGGTGTGAAAAAATGAAGATTATTATAGGAATCATAATATATGCGTTCATCGGATGCGTATTTGCCGGATTCTTAGAAGATGATTCTGTAGATGAGATGGATACGCTGGCACAGGTAGCATTATGGCCGATAATATTACTTATTATCATTGCTTGGATACTTTCCATAATTCCGCTAACAATTGGACGAGTATTAAGAGCCATTTTTGATTTTTTTAACATGAAGAACTGAATATTGAGATTTTTGCCGGCTGAAATATGCCGGTAAAAAAATACATATCAAAGAACAATGATTAAATGAATAAAAATATAATAATGTTGCATGAATACGATAATATGTTGTGTTTTTATGAACTGATATATGGTATAATGTTGTAAGAAACTTATGTGTCACGCATAGGGAGGTCTTTAAAATGAGTAGAGAGGAAACGATAGAGATATGCACACGCATAGACGATTACCTGGGCGATAAAATAGCAGAATCAATTTTAAATAATATCTCATATGACAAAATGGAAGCACGCTATGGGATTATGCCGATTTCTCGCACGCATTTTTACAGAAAAAAGAAAATGGCATTAAGGATGCTCAACAGCCGGAGCTTGTACGAAGAAGAAAGCAATGGACAGCTACGCATAATACTTTGATTCACGCATAGACACACGCATATTATTTAAAATGCACGCATAACGCACGCATGGCACGCATAGACAAGTTTTTCTCACGCATAGGATAAATATAGCACGCACGCATAAAAATGTCTGTATTTGGAAAATATGCAATGCAGATGCTAAAATATAAAAATAAAAATCCGTACAAAAAAAACCGCCGGAAGTGATCCGGCGGTTAAATCAGTTTAAAAATTCTTGCGTCTATGTTTTCTGGATTATTTTTCAATATAATAGTCAACATAGCAGTATCTAGTACTGTCCGGATTGTTTCTCTTTACGGTGTAACCGGTTCCGAATCTTCCAGTGTAAGCTGATTTAATCCCATTGGTCTTAACTGATACATAGCCTCTTGTTAATGCTGTGTGATGGTATTCATATTTTTTCATTTTCGTTCCCTCCATTTTTCATCTATGTTGTTCTTTTGTTAATATTATAATACACCGAAAACGGTGTGATTGCAATATACAAATGCACCAAAAATAATGTATAATTAACAGATGATATTTGTGCATTATTTTTGGTGTAAATACGATTGAAATAAATTATAAAATAATGTATAATTGCTTTATAAAGAAAGAGAGGTATTAATAAATGCTGGCTTATAAAATAAATGTATTAGAAACGCTGAAAGAAAGCGGATATACCACGTCACGGCTGAGAAAAGAGAAGCTTTTGGGAGAAAACGCAATCCAGACGCTAAGGCGTGGCGACATGGTCGGGATCATCGCATTAGAGAAGATATGTACACTTCTGGATATGCAGCCGGGAAACATTATTAAATATGTAGAAAATGAGAAAAAATAAAATACTTTAAAAATAATGTAAAAAGGTATTGACAGTACACCGGAAATGGTGTATTATAATATCAGAAACAAGGAAAAACACAACACACGGAGGAAAAGAAAATGGAAGAATCAAGAAACATTTACAGTTATTCAAAAACAGAAATTAACAAAATGAAACGTGAGGAGCTTTTACATCTTTTATACGAGAGAGATAAAAACTATTTTGAAAATGTAAACGGATCAGAAAAGAACTGGAGCAAAGAGAACACATTTGAAAAATATAAGGAGTTTTATAAAAACTTTACGGTTAAAGACTTAAGAGAAAGAGTTTAGAGGAGAATAAAAAATGACAAACGAAAAATTATTTGAATTATTAAAAAAGGAAACCAACATGACGGATCACGATATCCAGAAACATATCGAAGACGGGATCATGGTTTATGAGAACACCGAAGCCGGTTTTTCAGATTTTAGAAATGATGCACTTTCAGGCTTGAATGATGCAGAAGATATCCCTGAGATGTGGGATGAGCTGGACATCATCGGAGATTACAGAATGGATTTTTCATTGTAAAAAATGTACGGAAAAGGAGAAAAAAATGGAAGAATTAATAAAAAATGAATTAAGAAAAATAATCGGTGAACAGTACGACGGAAGTTTTTTTGAACCAATTACAGGAGTTTATAATAGGAATGGGGAAGCGTGGCAGCTTATTAAATTTGAACAGCCAGTGACCTCACACGATGGGAAAACTTACTGGGTTGTCCTTTTGCAGAAATGGAATTATGATCCGAATGACATAAAATGCGTGGATGACTCGGAGGATGTTTTTTTTAAGGCAGTAGAATTATTTAAAAAAAATCAAGAAATGAGGATAACAAAGATGGAAGAGAAAATATATAAAATATTAGAAGACTGGTTTGATAAAAAAGAGAAATTTCCGTTGCAGAAATTAACCGTTGAGGAAAATGGAGAAATTCAGCATTTTGAAAATGTTAGAATCATTGGAGATGCGGATTGCTGGGACGTAAATGAGTTTTATCAGTACATGGTTCATGACGATAAAGTTTATAAGGTTTATTTTGAAGTGATTCCAGATCAGGATATGGACATGATCGACTATGAGAAGTCTTATAAAATTGTCAATGTAACAGACGAGTTTGATTTAGAGGATTAAAAAAATGTCAGGGAAATGCGTGGTTTGCGGAAAAGAAAAAGGACGAAATAAATTATACTGCTCGGTAAAATGCCGAGCAGAAGCACAAAGAAACATGAGAAAATGTGTAATTTGCGGAAAAGAATTTTACTCTGCGCCATCAGGAACAGAAAGAACATGCAGTAGAGAGTGTTCCGCGAAGCTTCGGCATTTTTACGGAATGAGCGAGCAGAATAAAGAAGTTTTAAAAAAAGCACATGCCGGATATGAAGAATCGCCGAACACAGGCAGAAAAGACACAAATGCAAATGCGAAAAGCTGGGTGATCCAGTCGCCAGGAGGTGATGTTTACAGAATTAACAATTTAAAAAAATGGGCAATTGACAATGAGGATATCATAAGCCCAATTAAACCGGATCTTTTTTCTAGTGGAATAAGAGACATTAAAAGATATTTGCTCGGAAAGCATAAAAGTGGGAGTGCTCAGTATAAGGGATGGCGTTTATTAGAATGGAGCGAAGAAAATAAGGCGCGAGAAGGATTTCCAGAGAGAAAAAAGAGAAAACCGAGAAAACAGAAAATGTCAGAAGAGGAGAGGCTGAAAAGAAAACGAGAAAGAGAAAAACGAAGAAACGAGAAAAAACGGCTTGAAATATAGCCGCTTTTTTTATGCCTAAAAATGGAACAAAAACAGTTAAAAAATATCTTATAATAAAATTATAAGTAAAATGATGGGAGGTGTGCGACTTGGCAAATTTAAAAGGAAAAGTAAAAAAGCTTCAGACTGCGATTGTCCAGCGCGGACTGATTATAAAAATAAACCAGAATCAATTTTACAGCGAAGATCAGAAGCGAATGATTACAATTTACAGAGTCCTTACACCGGTGTACACCTTCAAGGCAAAAAAACAAGAATGGAAAACAGAAGATCTTGAGATTCTTAAAACGGCATCGATCCCGGAAGTAATATTCTGCTTGCTTGAAATTTATAAGGCGGTGAGCGGATGAAGGGAAAACTCACACAGAAACAGAAAGCTTTTGCAGATGAGTATATAAAAAATGGTGGGAATGCGACACAGGCATATATAAGCGCTGGCTATAGCGAAAATGGAGCAAATCGAAGTGCACAAAAGCTACTGTCAAAAACTGTCATCTTAAAATATATAGCGGAGAAAATGGAGCAAATCGAGAAAGAACAGCACCGGGATATCATGTCACTTGCAGAAATCCAAGAGCGAAGAAGTAAAATAGCAAAGGGCGAGGTTGTGGACGGCTTAGGATTCGCCCCGGACTTTTCCGATCAGCTTAAGGCAATGGACGGACTGGAGAAAGCGCTGACGATTGCTGAAAAGCATAAGCTCGAAGCCGAAGAGAAAGAGAAGAGAGAGAAGTCGGCACTCTGGACAATCCCAATCACGGATATTACTTCTGACTTCGTGGAGATTTACAGAACAGTACATGAAGCATTTGCCGGAGAGATAGACATACACGAGATTATATCGAAGGGTGGGCGCGGCTCTATCAAGTCTAACTTCTGGGGAGACTTGGCATATGAGACCATTCGGCAGGATCATCAGGCGCATATCGTATATACCAGACGATATAAGGTCGACTTGCGAGGATCAGTTTATAATCAGTTTATGAAGGTCGTGATCCGGTGTAATGATCTGGATAACTGGGACTTTAAGCAGTCTCCAATGTGTGCTGTGTATAAGCCGACCGGGCAGATGGTAATGTTTGTGGGAGCAGATAAGCCGATCAGCTTGAAATCGTTCAACGTTCCCTTCGGATATGTGAAGCTTTTAATCCATGAAGAGTGTGACGAGATGGCAGGAGTTGAGCAGATGGATAACATCGAGGATACATTTCTGCGAGCAGATACACCAGCACTCGACATAAAAATTTTCAATCCTCCTAAGTCAAAAAACAACTTTATGAATGAGTACACCGAAGAATGTAAAAACAAGCCACAGACAAGGATCTGCCACAGTTATTATTATAATGTCCCGGTGAAATGGTTAGGAAAAAGATTCTTCGAACGTGCGGAGTGGTTTAGGATTCATAAACCATTATATTATAAAAATAACTACTTAGGAGAAGTCACTGGAACAGGCGGCGGCATCTTTGACAATTTAGAAATCCGAAAAATATCGGATGAGGAGTTAATGACATTTGACACAGTAAACCACGGTTTGGACTTCGGATACACACACCCACAGGTGTTCAGCCAGAACTATTACGATTACGAGACGGACACTCTTTATATTTTTGGCGAAGTGTATTCTAAAAAATGTAAAAACTCTACCTTTGCCAGGAAGATAAAGAAATTTATGAATGTCGAGATTATATGCGATTCTGCCAGACCGGACGGAATAGCAGAGATGCAGGACTGGGGATTCAATGCGATCGGGGCAAAGAAAAGATGGGGAAGCGGAAAAGGAAGGGATTACTGCTGGGAGTGGCTTCAGCGATGCAATAAGATTGTCATTGATCCAGAACGTTGCCCGAATACAGAAAAAGAGTTTACAAAGGCAGAGCATGAGCAGCTTCCAGATGGTTCATTCTCGGATGCTTACCCGACCTTAGAAGAGGATACGATCATGGCTAACATTTATGCACTGAACAGGATCATCATGACCAGCCGAAGGAATGACGGTCTTTATGATGATGTGGAAGAAGACAGTGACGATTACGAGGATTAAAAAATGAATTTTTTTGAAAAAATAAGGGAGACGATCATGAAGTTTTTTAGAACAGATGCAGAGAAAGAATTTAATGTCGAGTTTATTACTTCGCCAGAGATTGAAAACTCACAGCAGAGATGGAATGATATCATTAAGGGAACCCCTTTTTGGGTGGATCCGAAAAACAATGACATCAGAACGATAAATTTTGCAAAATTCCTCTGCCAGTACACAGCAAAGAAAGCTTGCATGGATTTGTCAGTGAGCATAACCGGTTCAGAGAGAGCTGATTTTATTAATAAGTGCATCAGGGCAATGGTTGACACTTCTATTCGTGACAAAATAGAAGATATGCTAGGAGTTGGTGGGATAATCTTAAAGCCTAACGGCTCAATGAACAAAGACAACATGATCGATTATATTATGCCGTGGGATTTCGCCATCACAGAAAAGACCAGCAACGGAGATATAAGAGGATGCATTTTCATTAACCGACTTTTAAAAGATAAAGTGTACTATTACCGGCTTGAATACCATCATTTTACGACCTCAAAAAATAAAGAGGGCGAAGAGATGAACGTTTACGAGATTCAGAACAGAGCTTTTAAGTCAAACAGCAGTAACTCACTTGGCAAGAAAATAGAACTGCATGACGTTCCAGAGTGGTCTTCAATCGAAGAAGCCGTTCATATTATGAATGTAGAAAAACCGCTGTTCGCCTACTTGAAAACTCCATTCAACAACACGATCGATTACTCATCTCCAGAAGGTGTATCGATTTTCTCAAATGCACTTATGGAGCTTAGAGATCTTGATATCGCATGGAGTAAAAAAGGAAACGAGGTTGAGGATTCTCAGCACATTACTTTTATTGATGAAAATGCGCTGACAAAACAGGGAAAAGGTGGTATGCGTGTCTCAACAGTAGAGCTTCCTCGGTTTGTTAAAGGCTTGAAATTGGGGCTGGATTCAAAAAGTACGATTGATGAACATGTACCGACCATGCTTACTTCTGACAGAATCACAGACATTAACAGCGTTTTATCTATGATCTCGACAAAATGCGGATTCTCACAGGGGCAGTTTATCCTCGATAGAAAGTCTGGAAGATTGACAGCAACACAAGTTGAAAGTGATGACAATGAAACTGTAGAAACGATTAACGATATTCGAAAATGCATAAAGACAGCATTGAAAAATCTAATTTATGCAATCAATGTATTCTGCGACCTTTACGGAATCCCTTCCGGCTATGTGGATGCACTGGATGATGATGTACCGGACGAAGATATATTTTATTTTAAAGATTTGCTTGCAAGCTTCGAACAGGACAGATCAAGAGCATATAATTTAATGATTCAAGGTATTTATTCTAAGCGTAAATACCTTAAGGAATACGAGGGATTTAATGATGATGAAGTAGATGCCATGTTTGCAGAGAGAGCGCAGGAAGATGCGGAAAGGAACAGCGGTGGTCTGTTTGAGGAGGAATAAGTATGGTTTTAATTTTTACAACAGAGTACATTGGTAGAATGAAAAGTATTGGAAATAAAGAGAAAGGAAGGGATTGTTATGATAAAAACAGATTTTAAAAAATACTGTGATAATTGCGATGAATTAGAACCTGTTGCCAATATAGAGACTGTACAATATTTTAGCGGTTCGAAAACGTGCGTTACAACTATTTACTGCGAACATAGACACAGATGTGAGGAAATAAGAAAGTCTATAGAAAAGAGTTGATGTGAATGCATTATAACAAAACAGTCGGAAGTGTAAATATAAAGCTTGATACAAAGCGCATGGATGAAAATTTGAGAAATGCTCAGAATGTTCTTGACGAGCAGGTTGTAAATGACATGAGAAAATACACACCTATGCAGCAGGGCGATCTGAGAAACAAGACTCAGATAAAAGAACCCGGATTAATTACAGTAGATACACCATATGCGCATTATCAGTATGTTGGTGAACTTTATTTGACGGCAGACGGTAGATCATGGGCGAATCGTGGAGAAAAAAAGTATACAACAGGAACAGAATTAAAATATCACACACCGGGAACAGGTAAACGATGGTTTGAAACTGCAAAAGAAAATCACGGTAAGCAGTGGATTGATCTTGTTAAAAGAGAGGTTGGAAAAGGATAATGCTTAGACCGGATTATTTTTACGGAAAAACTGATAAACTGGTTGAAATGTATCAAGATCTTGAAAATTGGATCATATCAGACATTGCAACACGGTTGATAAAATCCGGTGAGTTGTCAGGAACTGCTGACCGAGAATTGTGGAAACTCCAACAGATGGGACTGCATAACACAGAGATTGTAAAAAGAATATCTGAAATGTCTGGAAAGTCAAGAAATGAGGTTCGCAGATTATTAAGGGATAGTGTTATGACATCATTCTCAGATGATAAGAAAGTCTTGACTCGGATATCATCATCAGATATTATATCTCCGCTAAAAAATAATATGGCAATTATGGCAATGAATGCAGAGTTAATAAAGACATCCGGTGAGCTTGATAATTTGACAAAAACAACCATTAACCAGACACAGAAGGACTTGCTCAATATGCTAAATGAGGTTGATTATAGAGTTGCATCTGGAATGCAGTCTTACAGCAGTGCAGTCTGCGAAGTTCTGGATAGATATGCAGAATCTGGTGTTATGGTAGAATACCCTACTGGAACGAAGCGTTCTCTTGAAGCGGCAGTAAGGTGTTGCATCGTCACATCTATGAATCAGACTGCGGCACAAGTGACGAACATTTATATTGCACAAAATAAAATAGAGTATGTTCTGGTATCAGCGCATCCGGGTGCCAGATATGATAAAAAGAATCCAACAGGGATTCCATCTCACGATCACTGGCAAGGCAAGGCATATAAAATAATCGGGAGCGAACCAGGATTTCCGAATCTACTTGAAAGTACAGGTTATACCATAGACCTTGAAACCGGAAAGGGAACTGTTGCAAATCTCTTAGGACTTCACGGATACAATTGCAGACATTCACATGGCCCGTGGCGAAAAGACATGGTAAATAAGTACATTGATGAAAACGGAAATGTGAATATAAATGCAGATGAAAGCCAAAAACTTTATGATTTGCAGCAGAAGCAGAGATTACTTGAAAGAGAAATTCGCAAAACAAAGCGTGAAATTATGACCAAGAAACAGGAACTTGATATGATTGCAGAAACAGATGTAAAAGAGATCTTGCAACCTCAATATGATAAACTGGCATATAAACTGCGAATGCAGAATAAAAGGCTTCAATCATTCTGTAAGAATAATGATCTTCCATTGCAAGGCGATAGAACGAAGGTTTCTGGATTTAATAAAAATCAGTCTGCGATTGCAAATGGACGAGCAACGGCTTATAAAAATAAAATCGAAAAAAATGGTACAACAAAAGTGGAATAATATGTTATTATAATAATGTGTTAACCATACATACTTGGTTATCCACCTTTCTTTAATTAATGCAGTGGAACTCAAGCGAGACAACAACTCACCGTCATAGCCGGAAACTCCCCAAATGAGGTAAAGCAAATGAAAAACATTGTTACGTGCTTTACCAAAGAAGAAAAAGAGCATATAAAAGAATTGTGTGATTTCACACCGACAGAAGAAACGCTCTTTGATTTACGGAAGAAAGAAAAGTCTCTAGAAGAATGTGCAGAAATTATGCATGTTTCGACAAAGACAGCAGGACGTATCAACGTAAAAATGCAACATAAAATTCTTAAGGTAACTGGAAAACATTTCACATAACTTTCTCCTCATTAAAGGCATCCGTTAAGGGTGTCTTTTTTGTGTCCTTTTAATGGGGTTTTACTGGGGTGGTTAAATTGTGCTTTTGATAATAAAATGAAGATAGAAAGAGAGGTTTATTATGTACGAGTATCAGAGATATAACCAGTATTCTTATCCTCAATATCAACAGCCACAGCAGATGCAACAGCAATTACCACAACAGATCATGCCACAACAAGCTGGACTTTGTGGAAGAATGGTTAATTCTGTTGAGGAAGTCACAGCAAATGACGTTCCTATGAATGCACCATTTGCCATTTTCCCGAAAGCAGATGGATCAGAGATATATATAAAATCGTGGGGTGCTAATGGGCTTATTCAGACAGTTACATATAAACCGCAGCTAGACGGAAAGCAAAACAAATTACCGAAAGAAGACACGGCAACATTGTTTGCCCCGATAATGGAGCGATTAGACCAAATAGAAGCTAAAATAACTCAGTCCCAGAGGACTACCAGAGCAAAGAAAGAGAGCGATTCTGAATGAATTTAATGCAGATGATCCAGTGTGGTGGGAACCCTAAAATAATATTAAGTCAAATGATGAACAACTCTCAATTTTCAAATAATCCGATCATGAAAAATACATTCGACATGATGAACCGTGGAGACAGTAAAGGGCTGGAACAGCTTGCCAGAAATTTGTGCAAAGAAAAAGGTCTTAACCCGGAAGAAATCATGAGCCAGTTTAAACATTGATACTATTCTTGCAAGATTATGTATAAATAAATTTTATTAGGAGGAACACATATGTTTAATTCATCTCCAAGTTTAGCTGACATTGCCGCCGTTACTGGTGGAAACCGTAATGATGGTGCATGGGGCGATGGTGGTTGGTGGGTTCTTATTATCCTTTTTGCCTTATTCGGTGGATGGGGCGGTTATGGATTCGGTGGTAATGGTGGTGGCGGTTATACCGCAACTGCGGCTACACAGGCTGATATCCAGAGAGGATTTGACAATTCAGCAGTCATAAGTAAGCTTGATGGCATTACAAATGGTCTTTGTGATGGCTTTTATGCAGTAAACAACGGAATGCTGACAGGATTTAACAGCATTCAGCAGGCAATTAATGCGGACACAGTAGCAGGAATGCAGAATGCAAATGCTATTCAGTCTCAGCTTGCAAATTGTTGCTGCGAAACTCGTGAAGCTATCCAGGGTGTAAACTTCAACATGGCGCAGAACACTTGCGCATTACAGAACACCATGAACAACAACACGAGAGATATTATCGACAGCCAGAATGCCGGAACAAGAGCTATACTTGACTACTTATGCCAGGATAAGATCGCAACGTTACAGGCAGAAAATAATGATTTGAGACTTGCAGCATCACAGGATAGACAGAACGCACTTCTGACTACCGCTATGACAGCACAGACAAATCATATCATCAACGCTGTTAATCCATCACCAATCCCAGCATACCAGGTGCCAAACCCGAACACATACATTCCGTATGGATGCGGATGTAACAATGGATGCGGATGTTAATTACAACTGAATAATTAAAGTATCTTAATCGACAAGATTATGTCTGCATAGCAGTATTACTTAAACACAAAGGGCAGACTTCAATGTTTGCCCTTATATTTTTGAAAGAGAGGAAAATATTATGTCAGAATTTACAGCCAATGCTTTACAGACTGTACCGCAGGGAGAAGATGTCGCATTTACTGAGACACCGGTTTGCGGAACAAAATGTATCGTTCACAGACAGGGAAGCGGAGTAGTTAAATTAAGAGGAATCACAAACCAGTGCAAAGCAAGATTTCTTGTATCTTATAGCGGAAATATCCAGATCCCAACCGGTGGAACGGTGGAAGCTATTTCTCTTGCAATCGCAATTGACGGAGAGCCTTTACAGTCTACAAGAATGATTGTGACACCTGCGGCAGTAGAAAACTTATTCAATGTATCTGCACAGGTTTATGTAGATGTTCCTTGTGGATGTTGCAGCGCAATAGCGGTCCAGAATACATCTGGACAGACTATCGAGGTACAGAACAGTAATTTAATTGTAGTAAGGGAGGCCTAGTATATGCATATTGAAAGAATTCATAAAATGCTTGAATGCCTTGCTGAAAAATCCTTATGTGAGATTGAAAAAGGGATTGAGAATGTCAACACAGAAGAAATGGGAGAAGTGATCGACATGATAAAAGATCTGTCAGAAGCAGAGTATTATGCCACAATTACTAAGGCAATGAACGAAGCGGACGAAGCAGATATCATGGAGAAGCTTTTAGAGTATGGGGATGATAAAAGATATTACGACCGGTATCGTTATGCTGATGGAAGATTCGCACCTAAGGGCAGAGGAAAACGAAGAGGATATGATGAGCCACCATATTATCACATGTACCCGGATGATTACGAAGATACAGAGCACATGAGAGACATGGATAAGAAAGACCTGAAAAGGATGTATACAGATACCGGAATGATGGGAGATAGATCATATCAGAGGGATTCCAGAGAGGGAAAAGCCGGTATTTCCAGACGTACTTATATGGAGACCAGAGAAAACCATCATGGAAATTCAGAGGAAGATAAAAAAGAGCGTGCAAAAGCAAGAAAAGATTATTTGCGAGATATGCAGATGGATATTACTGAAATGACATCAGATGCAGCACCTGAAGAAAAGCAGATGTGGAGAAATGAATTACAGATGATGTTACAGAAAATCTAAGAGGTGAGCGCAGTGTTTAAAATCAATGATGTTGAATGGAATATTTTATATGTAAATCCGAACAGTGAATGCTTAATGCGTTCAGATGGAACAATTACACTTGGTGTTACAGATTGGAGTACACGAACGGTTTATTTGTCAAATGCATTAAGCGGAAATCTGTTAGAGCGAGTTCTATCTCATGAGTTGGTACACTGCGCTTCATTTTCATATGACTGCCAAATTCCAATAGATGTAGAGGAAATCGTAGCGGATTTTCTGTCTCTTTATGGAAAAGAAGTCGTTGGCATAGCAGATGATATTTTGAATGGGGTAATTGAAAATGGACGTTATAAAGCAGTATGAGGACTATATAGGGCTTAAAAAAGAATACATTAAAAATCCTACATTGGAAAATAAAAATGCAATGATAGCCAAATTAGAAGAGTACGGAAAGTATATATACGACCAGTGCAACAGATTAAGAAAGGATTGCATTGTGGAAGAAGAAAAAGAAGTACTTAGAAGGTATTTCGGTGGGAAATAGCAAAAAGGGGTGGAGAAATCTGCCCTTTTTAAAATGGTACAAAAAGTTGTTTAAAATAGGTTAAAATATATATTGAAAAAAATATTAAAAGTACCGGACAGAAAAAGGGATTCTGTTCGCTAACCTAGAATAGTTATGGGATGATGCATGGCACGTCCTATTTTGGGCGTGCTTTTTTTATTTTTGGGAATTAATTCAGTGGAAGAAGACACGGCTTATATCCGGGTTGTCGAGGGTTCGATTCCTTCATTCCCAATTGCCAGCTATGGAGCAAATAGCAACTCATTCGTGCCGGACTGACCGGAGTAACAACTTGGAAAGAAAGAGGTAGAAACATGGTAAACGTAGCAAACGAATTAAAGAAACTCGGAATTGAAGTTTCAGACGAACAGAAAGAGTCTCTTAAAAAGAGTATGGGTGAAGAGCTGTATTCCAAGAAAGAAATGGAAGACAAGGTTAATAAGGCTTCATCAGAATCTGAACAGTGGAAAACCCGTGCAGAATCAGCAGAGAAAATGCTTGAAGGGTTGGATGGAAAAAGCCCGGAAGACATTTTAAAAGAGCGTGATGACTGGAAGAGACAGGCAGAGGATTCCAAAAAAGATTATGAAGCCAAAATCGCAGAGCATGAGAAGGATGAACTTTTGAAAGAAGCATTTGCGGAAATCGAGTTTACTTCTGAATCTGCAAAGAAAGCCATTATGAAAGACATTTCCGAAAGCGTAAGCGTGAGAAACGGAAAACTGATAGGGTTCAGTGATCTTATTGAGGAAGCTAAAAAGACAGATGCAAATGCATTTGTAAATAAACAGAATCAGCCGACTCCACATGCGTATTTCACAAAACCGAATGAAAACAATTCTGGTGGTGATAAGCATACAACAAGAGAGAGCATTTTATCTATCAAAGATAGATCAGAACGTCAGAAAGCAATTGCCGAAAACATTTCTTTATTCCAACAGTAAAGGAGTTTTATATGAACAAAAACAGATTAACGATGAACACCAATTTGCAGTTCTTTGCAGCAAACGCAGGACTGATTAAAACAGAAGACATTGATGTAACAGCAAGGGAAATTGATTTTGTTACATCTTTTGAAAGAAACTGGGAAGCTTTAAGAGAGGTTCTTGGAATTTCAAGAGCAATTAGAAAAACGCCTGGAACTGTTCTTAAAAGCAAATATGCAGAAGGAACGTTAGAAAGCGGAACTGTAGCAGAAGGTGATGTGATTCCAAGAACACATTACACGGTAAAAGAGAAACCTTATGCAGAGATTACTCTTGGAAAATATGCAAAAGAAGTTTCTATCGAAGCTATCATGAATCATGGATATGAAGCAGCTTGTGGAATGACAGACGAAGAGTTCAAGACAGACCTGCAGGATGATATTACAACAAAATTCTACAACTATCTGAAAACTGGTACACTTACAAACACTACAAAAACATTCCAGATGGCTGTAGCTAAAGCTATTGGATCTGTCAAGAATAAGTTCAAGTCAATGCACAAAACTGCTACAGGAGTTGCAGTGTTTGTAAATATGATGGATTTATATGATTATCTTGGAAATTCAAAAATTACTTTGCAGACAGCCTTCGGACTTACCTATATCAAGGGATTCCTCGGAGCAGACATTATGTTCCTTTGCTCTGACAACGAAATCCCAGCCGGAAAAGTTCTGGCAACAGCTGTAAACAACATTGTTGCTTACTATGTAGATCCATCTGACGCAGATTTTAAGAAAGCCGGCCTTTCTTACACTGTCAGCGGAGAAACAAATCTTATCGGATTTAAGGTAAAAGGCGATCACGATTGCGCAACCAGCGTAACTTATGCACTGTTAGGATTTGTACTTTTTGCAGAGTACATTGACGCAGTAGCTAATGTTTCAATCACACCGGGGGAATAGATCCCACTACACAGGCGGTAAATGCTAGTGGGGAACTCACGGAAGAATACTTAAACTCTCTTACAGTTGCAGAAATTAAGGCACTGGCAGAGAGTAAAGGGTATTCACTGACCGCAACAAAGAAAGCTGATATTATCAGCGAAATCTTATCACAGCAATAAGGAGTGTGGAGCAATGTCATATGTAGATTTTGAATATTACCAAACTAAATATGGTGGAAGTTTGTTCGAAAGCAAAGAAGACTTTGCTCCATATGAAAGAAAAGCAGAAAGAAGAATCAATGCGATCACATCAAACAGGATTTTGTTTTATTCTCAGCCAGAATCAGAAGATTCATGGTGGGATAATATCAAAGATTGCACCTGCGAAATAGCTGAATTGCTAAAGAATGTATCTGAGTACTCCGCGGCAGTCAATAACTTTGGTGTTATTTCAAATACAGACGGAACTGTAAAAGGGAAAATGATTAAGAGCATGACTTCTGGAAGTGAATCAGTATCTTATGATGCCGGAGCATCTTCTTCGACATTGGTAGAGATTGCAAAATCAGAAATGGCACTTAATAGTAAGTGCTACGATATTGCATCAAATTACCTAACCGGAATGGTTGATTCAAGGCATGAAAACCTTTTGTACATGGGAGTTTAGCTTATGGGAATCGGATATAAAGATGCCGTGGTTTTATATAACAGGCATTACAACGACACTTTAGAAACTGAATATTATTTCGGTACTCTATTTGAAAATGTAAGAATCGAGCTTACACAGGCAGAGAACATAAACAAATCTGGAATGAAAGATGCAGATAGTTTTCTTGTAAAAATCCCGAATGATGGCACATTGAATTATGCTAATCCACCAGACTGGGAGAACATGAGCGAAGAAGAAAAGCTAAAGCATTTCACTTTAAGAAGTAATGATTTTGACTTCGTAGTGATTGCAAAAAAAGATGAACTTCTCATTGATAGGGAATTGCCGGTTGGATTAATTAATTCAGACGATTATCCGGGTAAATTCTTCCAGTACATGGTAAATGAAAAAGGGAATTGCTACAAAGTGAATACTATCGGTGTTTACAGCCTTATACCAAGGTTTGAGATTGGAGGTAAATGATTTGGATGAAAAGCCAAAAATAATGCTTGTATCAGATGCAGAAACTGCTCAAAGAGCTATCCTTGATATGATAAATAGTTATCCAAATTTTCCGCCCGGTTTCAAACCATCAAATTCAACAATCTTATGGAACAGCATAAAAGATACTCAGTCTATTGGAGTTTTTCCGGCGCAGGATCCTGTTTATTTGAAAAAATATGTCAGCGGTTCTTATGTCGGACAAATGACGTTCCAGATCGTATACAAAAGCAATCCAACAACAAACAAGGATAATATTGCAGCAAGCAATCTGCTTGAAAATATTGCAAAGTTCCTTGAAAGTGGAGAATTTACGTTAAAAGATAAAAATTTTGTTGTAGAACAAATCAACCGCACATCGGATGTATTTTGCGGTACAGCAGATGGAAAAACAACAGAATTAGCAATTAATATGCAGCTTAAATATTTTTATAAAAAATAGGAGGAATACTCATGGCAAAAGACAGAACTAACATGGTTTCACTTTTGGATATTGGAAGCCTTATGGGTGGATCGACTGAAAAGCTTGCTGAAATGGGTGACGGTTTCACAGAGCTTACAGAAGACTGGGGACCTAACACAGAAAGCACACAGTACGTAAACATGAAAAATGCAAGCAACTCTGTAAAAGGGTATGCATTTTCAATGTCCCCGGAAAGAGAACATTTGTCAGATGAAATGCAGACAGTGTTTAACGACATTTTCAAAAAGCTTCCAACAGGAGATCAGTGTGAGACATATTATTATCGCTTCTTTAAAGCTGATATTACAAGCGGATCGGGAGATTGTATTCGTATCCCGGTAACTGTATGTGCATCAAGCACTGGTGGATCAGGTGGTGATATCTTAAAGTCTACAATCCAGATTAATGGAAATGGAGATGTAGAACAGGGAACAATCACTATTGCTGGTGATGGATCGTTCACATGGGCATCTAAAGTAAGTGCTTTGGCTTTGGATGAAGATTACCCAATTGCATAGGTGTTAATTAAAAATTAGCATATGTGGGATGCCTGCCTTTCCTTGGTGTCCCACATTAGGAAAGGATGTTAAAAATGGAAGAAATTAAATTAAGCAGTGGCATAAAAAAAATTGCAATAAAAGACGAAGACGGAGATCTTATTACAGTTATAACAGTAGATACAGCGAATGCAGACACAGCTAAGAAGTTTGCAGGTGTAATTGATAAATTAAATAATATATCTCAAAACTGTGAAAAAGAAGCCGCCGAATGGAGAAATAACCACAAAGACGATCTGAATGTGGATGATATGAATGTGGATGCAGCATTAGAACTGAACAGCATTCGTGTGAAATATCTTAATCTGATTACGGAAAGTATAGATGGGTTGTTTGGCGAAGATGCCATGAAACAGATTTACGGAGATATTGTCCCGGATGAACTTGCAATCGTGGAGTTTGTAGAGCAGGTTATCCCTGTTATGAATAAGCTTTTCAATAAACGTTTTGAACAGATTCAGAACAGATACAATGTAAGAAGATGTGGGGCAAAATAATGAACAATGTCATGCTGGACAATTTGCCTACTGAATGGAACGGATACAAAGTAAATACCGATTTCCGCATAGGTATGCAGATTTATATTTTGCAATATGACAAAGAAATGAATGAGTACGAGAAATCAACTTCTATTCTTTATCTTATGTTCTCTGATGAATACGGAGAACTTAGAGACCATCCACAGCACCATGAGTTAAATGAATGTATTTCCTGGTATTTAAACGGATGGTATCACGACAATACCGGCAGTAGCAAAAATACAAAGCGTTTTATTGACTATGATGTAGATCAATGGAGAATATACGCAGATTTCTTGCAGATATACGGAATTGATTTGTCCGTAGCAGATATGCACTGGTGGAAATTTAATGGCTTGATCTGGAATATGCCAAGAAGATTATCTTCTCTCATGGAAGTAATTGAGATTCGACAGAAGAAGATTGAAAAGAACATGAGTTCCAAGGAAAAAGATGCAATCAGAAACGCACAGAATAAATATGCTTTGGAACAGCCAGAAAAAGAGTATACCAGCGAAGAAAAAGAAAAGATAGACGATTACGATCGCATGATGGAAGAAATAAGAAAGCAGAAAGAAACAGAACAGGAAGCATTGAAACAGTTTAAGAAATGAGGGTTTTAGCATGGCTGAATATGATGGCGAAATCAGAATAAAAACGTTGATTGAAAATGGAGAAGCATCAAGTAAGCTCATGCAGATGGAATCACAGTTTCAGAAGCTTGCAAGAGAAGCTGATAAGTTATCCAAGACACTGAAAGATCTGGCAAGTCAGAAGATTCCAACAGAGGAATATAAGGCTGTGCAGATGCAGATAGAAAAAGATACTGCTTCTCTTGATAAACTTCTTGCCAGAATGGATAAATTCTTAGAAACAGGTGGAAGCAGTAAAAGCACAACCTTTAAAAGAATGCAATACGAAGTTGAGGAATTAACAAACTCAATTAAATATGCAAAAGGCGAGCTTGCCGCAATGGAATCTTCCGGAACTGCTTTTATAGATCCTACAACTACAGAAGAATATAGCAAAGTATCTGAAAAGCTTCTTGATGTACAGAGCAAACAGGAAGTTCTTAATCAGAAGATGAGAGAAACAGCTGCCAATGAGAAATCTATTGGTGCCGGTGCGAAAGACATTGAAAAAGTAGGAAAATCAGCAAAAAAATCCTCTGGCTTAATATCTGACATGGCAAAACGGATAAAGCAGACAGTAGTTAGTTTTGCAATATTCGGTGCGGTTATGCAAGTATCTCAGACCATATCCAAGGCATTTACAGAAGGTATACAGAACATGGCAAAGTATTCTTCTGAATTTAATGGAAAAATGTCTGAAATGGCAAGTGCTTCGGCTACATTGAAAAATTCTATTGGAGCATTGACAGCGCCTATCATATCTGCATTGACACCAGCAATCGTAACCTTATGCACATGGCTTACAAATGCCATTAATGCTATGAATAGATTTATTGCGGCTATAAGCGGAAAAAGCACTTGGACAAAGGCAAAGAAGCAGCAGGTAGACTATGCGGCATCTCTTGATAAAACAGCCGGTTCTGCCAAAAAAGCAGCTGGAGCATTGGCGGCTTTTGATGACTTGAATGTATTGCAGAAAAATGATTCTGGAAGCGGTAGTGGTGGAACTGGTAGTGGCGAATCTGATTTATATGAAGAAGTTCCTACTGGAAAAGAATTATCAGATAAAATCCAGCCATTTATAGATTATTTAAAAAAATTAAAAGTTTCTATAAAAAATGGATGGGATGAAACCTGGAGCAATTTAGATGTTTCTTTACAATTTGATAATATTAAATCCAGTATAGAAAGCATAAAGAATTCATTTTTAAATATTTTTTCAGATAGTGAAGTTTCTGCATCTGTTGATAATTTTGCTATGACTTTTTCAAGGTCACTTGGAAGCATTTCGGCATCTGTAGTAAGCATAGGTGCTACCATAGCAGAAAATCTTCTTGGTGGGATATCTATTTATCTTGAAAGTAATTCTGAAAATATAAAAAATTATATTATCGACATGTTTGATATAGCATCTGATATTTCAGTGTTGGCATCACAGGGGGCAGATGCATTCGCAAATGTATTTTCTGTATTTGGGGATGAAAATGGACAGCAGATCACAGCAAACCTGATTCAGATTTTTTCGGATGCGTTCATGATGGTTACGGAGAATGCGGCAAAATTTGGAAAAGATATTATCGATTGCATCGTGACACCTTTTGTAGAAAATCAGGATGCTTTAAAAGATGCGTTAGATGGACTTCTTGGTGTGATTGCGGATTTGACAACGACTATATCAGACGGTGTACAGCATGTGACCGGTAAAATCACAGAATTGTACGATGAACACATTCATCCGTTTGCCGAAAATGTAAAAAATGGAATGTCAGAATTAATAGCAAAATTTCTTGAATTTTGGAACACTTATGTGCAGCCTATTTTACAGAATCTGGCGTTAATGTTTGAGGATACCTATGAAAATCATTTAAAGCCTGTGTTTGATAATATTTTCGAAATAATGGGAATCGTGATAGACATACTGAACGATTTATGGACAAATATTTTACAGCCGATTATTGCATGGATTATTGAAAATGTGCTTCCGGTAATTCTGCCGATTATTAAAACCCTGAGCCAGAATATAAAAGACAGCGTCGATTTTATTTTAGATCTGATCAATTTTTTGCTGGCAGGGGTAAAACTTGTATTCGCCGCAATTCATGCATTACTTACGAAAGACACAGACAAAGCATTACGCCAGACAGAAAAATCGGTAAAAGATTTTGTGAACAGTGTTATCCAGATGTTTGAAAATATGGTAAACCGTGTTATTAATGGTATCAATTCATTAATTTCTGGCTTTAACAGCATTGGATTTGATTTACCTGATTTTTTGGGTGGCGGATCATGGCATCCAAGTATTCCGACAATTCCTACTGTAAATCTGCCTCGTCTTGCCAACGGTGGCGTAACAACCGGAAGGACACTTGCAGAAATCGGAGAAGCCGGAAGAGAAGCTATCCTGCCACTTGAAAATAACACCGGCTGGATGGACGACCTTGCATCGAAGCTTGCAAGCAAAATGCCGGACTATAGCGGTGCAAAGACAGTAGTACTGGCGGTGGATGGTAAAGAGTTCGCAAGAATCAATCTGCCATATTTGCAGGACGAAGAAATAAGACTTGGTATAGCGGAGGGATAAGATGGTACATAAGTATACACAAGGACTTATCATTGATGGAATTACATATAATATCCCTCTGGTGTCTATCCAGAGGACACTGGACTTTCTGGAAAAGTATGCAGAGAGGACAGAGGACGGCGACATGAAAAACGAGACCATCGGACTTTATAAGAATTATACGATCTCAATTGGAACGATCGATGATGCAGAAATGTATGACAGGCTGATAGATCATATCACGGATTGCGATAACAGATTCCATCATGTATTACTACCGGATGCTAGTAAGCAATTTGATTTTTATGGGTATTTTTCCTCTATTAAAGATGAAGTAGAAAAGGTACTGGACAGCGGAGCGCAGTATAAAGGCTTGTCTTGGAAAATGACGAGCAAGAAACCATCAAGGACACCGTAAGGGGGCATTTATGAGAACATATTGCAGGGCAGAAATGAAATTTATAGATGTTACCGCACTTGCGGATGCTTCGGTCACGACAGATGATAACCAGGGCATAGGTTCAATAGAGTTATTTGCAGAACAGACGGAACAGAAAAGTTATGGGACTTTTGAACTGAACCAATTTGTGCTAGATGGAAGTAAAAGCGTATTGACGGAAAATCCGAAAGACATTGCATTTTGGAATGATGCGTTATCGAAGGAAGATTGTACTTTTGAAACAGATCCTAAGATTACAGTCACGTTCCAAGAGCAGCACACGTCCGCAGCGATCACACTTTATTTTGAAGATGAGCCACCAGCAGAGTTGAAAATCACATGGTATACGATCGCCGGTACAAAATTAGTCACAGAGACATTTTACCCGGACAGCCTTATTTATGTTTGCAATACACAGGTGCAGAATTATGGAAAAATTGAGATTGAATTTGTAAGAACAAGCTTTCCACAGAGATATATTAAGCTTCAGTATATTTTATATGGAAAATATATCGTATGGGATAAGGATATGATCCAGACAGCCAAGGTGCAGGAGGACATTGATGTGACCTCTGCATCCTTGTCTATCAACGAAGCGGATATTTCAATTGTTGATATTAATGATGATTTTGACGCAGAAAACGAAAATGGAGCATGGAAGAGTGTACAGAAAACGCAGGAAGTCACATTGTCAGAGTTTAAGAACGGAAACATGATTCCTATGGGAGCATTCTTCATCAACGACTTTTCTTTTTCAAAGAATATTGCAAAATTTAAGCTGGTTGATGTAGTTGGTTTATTAGATAAGTATACATTTTATGAAGGACAGATATATAACAATGTCCGCGCAGAAGTGATACTGAATGCGATATTTGCCACTGCCGGTATCAAAAAATATACGATTGATGAAGAAGTCGGCAACATACTTTTAAGTGGCTATTTAGCCATCCAGACGTGCCGCAAGGCATTGCAACAGGTATGCTTTGCGTGTGGTGCGGTTGCGGATGACAGCCGGAGCGATAAAATCAAGGTTTATAAGCCAGACAGATATGTGAAATCCACTGTCGGGACGGATCGCAAATTTAATGGAAATACGAAAGTATCTCTTGAAAAATATATCTCTGGTGTGAATATTGAGATGAAAAACTATGCATTGGAAGAAAAAACCTCAGACATTTATAAGAAAACATTGCCGACCGGAGATACAAAAATCACTTTTTCGAGCCCATATCTTCCATCGTCCATCACGGCAAGTGCCGGCACGCTGAAAGAAGTAAAAACAAATTATCTCATCATTAACATGCCGGATGCCGGACAGTGCCAGATCACAGGTATTAAATATGCAAATACCACTTTTTCTTATGAGAAACGTGTGGATAAAATCGAAGCTGGAGAGACAGAAAATATAAAGAAGTACAGTGGATGCACCATTTATAATGCTGATATATTACCCGATATCGCCGCTTATCTTTTGGATTATCATGCCTTGAGAAAAAAGGTGGGAATGAAGTACCTGGTTGACTTAGAGCAGGTAGGAAATTGGGCAAATATAAATTCGATTGGTGGAAAGACATCGACAACATTGATTGAGAGCCAGACGCTTGATTTGACAGGTGGATTTATCGCAACTGCAACATGCAGGGGATACTCAATTGTCGTTACCGAGGATGTGTTTGCCGGAACTGAATTATATACGGGAGGAGATGTGCTGATCTGATGAATTACAATCCAATTAATCCTTATTATGACGAGATTAGAAAAGAAAATCTGAAGCTCACAAAGGAAAACAAAGCTTTAAAAGAAGAAAATGAACGTCTGAAAAGTGAGGTGGTTGCTTATGCTGGTGTGGATGCAGACAGTGACGGACCGGTCACAGAGTGATGTTGATCGTGTGTTGGAGTTACTGCAGAAGGGATGGGAAAGATTTAGCGCAGACGAAAAAACAGAATGGCTTGCCGGGATGAAAGGCGCACTGAATCGATCAGATATGCAGAGAATCCAGAATAACACAAAGTTATTATCAGATGTTCTGGAACTTAATCTTACGGTTGCAGACGTTCCAGAACATCCAAATGAGACATTTTTAATGTCAGTCATAAATAACACAGAGGTTATCAGAAATGCGTACATGATTCATGGAGACACGCCGCAGACACCGAGTATGCCAGTCAATACATACCAGAAGATGAATGATATAGAGAAAATATTAGATGATGTGTATGGCATTTTACTTAACAACTTCAATTATTACTGTGGATCAGAGATATATGCCGGAGATGATACCGGACTATTATTATAGGAAGAGAGGACATATTATGGGATTTACAAAGAAAACATGGAAAAATCGAATTGCAGAGTATATTAACCGCAGACTGATTACGAAGGAAGATGGCAGCACAGAGCTTGTGACAGTTGCAAGGGATGAGGGAACAATCTCACAGGAAGGTGATGCTTTTAATGCTGCCAATATGAATGATCTGGAAGATAGAATTGAGTCGGAGTTTAATGAGATAAACCAGAGTTTAACTAACTTAAAAAATCCAGCTAAAGGCACAAAAGGGATTCTAGTTAATGGTGGTTCACCTTTATCTAGAGATTTTTTATTAGTTTATACGCTCAAAACAACAAACAAAGCTAACACTGGAGCATCTTTTTCGATAAACGGGATAAAAGTTGCTGACTTGACTACAAGAACTCCGAATAATATTATTGAAATTAGTGGTTGTGTTAGAGCTTTTAAAGGTGATATTATTACCACACATGTTGCGAGCGCAGGTGGATATGCTGATGTATATGCGTATACACCAAATACGATCTAAATCTGGCATTATAAATGATATGTTAATTATTCTTTCTTAATTTAAGATTACATATAAAATTATAACTGTTACTTATAGGTTTAACAGTCCATTTCGTAGAATCCAAGTACGTACCTGTAACACATATGCACATTTTACCATCTATAAATCTATACACACCCGATAGTGTAGCGTCTCCATTAGTGGCATAGACTTCTATGGCTTCTAGTGTATACCCAGTTGGTATAGTGTATGGCTTTCTCCATACATAAGACTCTGACCACGTAAAATCAGATTGTGGTAGATTTATCATAAGAATGTTATTGTTTATCTCAGTTAAACTCTGGTTATACGAAGCAAAATGGGACAAAAAATTATTCTGAAATATTATAATTGAATTATACAAAAGAAAGGAAGATGATCCAATGGAGATGTTAAAAGAAACGTACACGATTGCTTTGCCTATCGTTCTGACAGCATTTATGGGATACATAGTGTGGCTTTTGAAAAATCAGAAGTCAGACAGAGATGCGAATAGCAGAGGAACGATGCTTTTGCTTCGTGTGCAACTGATTGAGTACCATGATAAATACATGGCGCTCAAAGAAATTCCATCCTATGCCTACCAGAATTTTATGGAAATGTACAATGCCTATCATTCGTTGGGCGGCAATGGAATGGTCACAAAGATGAAAAATGAGATTGAAGAGCTTCATCTGAAGCAGAAAGAGAGGATTTAAACATGACAGATTTAGGATTTTTAACAGAATTTATGATCCCGGTAATTGTAGGCATTTGCCTTTGTGTAGGCTATGTTGTGAAGAAATGGATTAAGGATGTGGATAACAAGTATATCCCGACCATTTGTGCGGTATTAGGTGTCTTTTTAGCCATTTGGATTAATGGATGGACAATTACAGCATCAATCTTATTAAGTGGCTTATTTAGCGGATTGGCAAGCACAGGATTACATCAGTTATTTAAGCAGTATATCGAAAAAAAGGAGGAATAGAAGAATGGTTATTAACGTACATGCTGGACACAACCCGGACGGAAAAGTAGCGTGTGGAGCTATCGGAATTATCAGAGAATCTACAGAAGCGAGAAATGTAAAGAATGAGGTTATCAGACAGTTAAAAGCTCTCGGGCATACAGTATATGATTGTACTGTAGAGAACGGGACCAGTGCGAGCAATATCCTTTGCAATATCGTAAAGAAATGTAACTCTCACGCTGTAGATTTGGACGTGTCTATCCACTTCAATGCAGGAGCAAAAGATGCCGCAGGAAATGGACAGACAACAGGTGTGGAAGCATATGTCTTTAGCAGCAATAGTAAAGCAAAAGCGTTTGCGGAAAAGATTGTAAATGCGATTGCAAGCATCGGATTTAAAAATCGAGGGGTAAAGGTCAACCAGAAACTGTACTTCTTTAGGAAAACGAAAGCTGCGGCTCTCTTGATTGAGTGTTGTTTCGTTGATGATAAGGACGATGTAGCTTTATACGATTACAAGAGCATGGCAGATGCTATTGTGTATGCAATCGCCGGACAGAAGTATCAGGAGCAGACAACAGAAGCTAATGATACAGATGCAAGCGTTCCAGGATCTGAAACAAGTGTCGGAGACAAGGACAGCATTTACAGAGTGCAGGTAGGAGCATACCGGAACAGAGATAACGCAGTTGCATTGCAGGAAAAATTGAAAGCAGCAGGATTTGATGCTGCGATTGTAAAAGCGTAAAATAAA
>ENA-UPXB01000059-UPXB01000059.1-human-gut-metagenome-genome-assembly--contig:-NODE-59-length-78636-cov-8.797184_pt1 | contig 78636 bp, 65 predicted proteins | sample MGYA00250055_ERZ773386 | MGnify/ENA primary metagenome ERZ773386 (study PRJEB29103, sample SAMN06111974) | human gut metagenome | biome: human gut; feature: ankylosing spondylitis patient; material... | reverse complement strand
GGAATCATGACAGTAGCATCCTCTTTTTCACTTTTATATTTCAGTGTTTCAAGACGAGCCTGTTCATTTGCCCATTCAACAACTCCGTCACGATCCGTGTGGAGCTGCGCCGATAATTCAGCTAACGTACCTAATTTTCGGATGGTTTTGGAAGTACTTTTCCCATTGGCATTTGTATAGGACTGAGTGATGTAAAAGGACTCAGAATTTTTTGATTTTGATGTTGTTATACGCACAATAATCACCTCTGTCACCATTATACAACATATCACCAAATATTACTATATAATAAAAATAAAAATTTGACAAAAAAATAAGCCTATTTCAAGGCTTTGCGGTACTTTTTTGCATTTCAATGTGTCAAACTCCCGGAAATACACGGGAAATTTTGAAATTTACAGGTGAAACGTGGATGGAATGTATGTAATTTTAGTAAAGAAAAAGTCTTGTGATTGGAATGGATTGCAGTTTTTCGCATCATTATGGTAAGATAAAAATACATGATACAGAATCGAGGTGAATTCATGATGAAATTTGTTCGAGGTAACTACTCAGTACAGTTGAAATGATCTGTTAGCAGATTGTACTGAGGTTAATTCATAATCATAGAATGTTCGCGGAGCGTGCATTCTATAATATTAATATGCTGACAGTCACAACTGTACTGTTTCGTAGGTAAAAAATATGCGATAAAAGGAGTACAGTTATGCGTTACATAAAAGAAATACTAAAGAAAAATTTATTGGTTACATCTGGCTATCTCGTGATTGGGGTATTTAATTCCTTTCTTTTGAACTATAAGGCAGATTATTTTCAGAAAATCATTGACGGACTTTCCGGTGGAACCCTGACGATCATTGGGATTGTCGCATATGGGATCATTTTGCTTACCGGTTACATTTTGGAGTATGTGGACGAATATCCGGCAAAAAAACTGGAACATGGGATTTATCTGGACTTTAAGCTGTTAGCGCTTCAAAAAATCAGTATCATAGAGTATCTGGAATATGTGAAGCTGGGAACAGGAAAACTTGTTCAGAAAATTGAAAATGGTTCAACAGCGGGACGGGATGTGATATTTAATTTCTGGCTGGTTTTGATTCGCCAGTTATTGCCGTCCATACTATTCAGTATGTATTTTATTGCAAAAATCAACAGAAATATCATGTATATTTTGATGAGCGGATATCTGGTCGTTTTTGTAGTGTCGAATGTATTGCTGAAAGTTTTGATGCAAATGAAAGAGAAAGTCCTTAATCATGAGGAAATGTTAAATCATTATCTGATACGCGGATTTATGGAACTGGTCATATTCCGTGTGGAAAGGCAGTTTCCGAATGAGATCAGGAAAGCAGATGATGCAAAAAGGGAGATCGTATCTTCAAAAGTAAAAATGAATCTGATCCATGAGGCTTTTTTTACGATATTTGCATGGATGGTTGCATTTTTAAATATAGGGATTATATTTTATGCATGGAAAAGCAAAAATCTCACGGCGGGCGAAGTGGTGGCACTGATTTCGCTGGTGGAAAATGCGTATGTCCCAATCGCAATATTCAATGTGATCTATGTGCAATATAAGCTGGATAAGTCAGCTTATGCAAGATTTGTCCGGTTTTTGGAGTTAAAAAATGACGAGCAGCTCCAGAAAGGCAAGATTCCGGCTGGAAATGCAGGTGAGATCTGTGTCAGGAATCTTCACTTTGAATATGAAGAAAAGACGGCCTTGGATGAGGTGGCATTTGCAATCACAAGAGGACAAAAAGTTGCCCTGGTCGGTGAGAGCGGTTCAGGAAAGTCGACACTGATAAAAATTCTTTTGGGATTTCTAAAGTATGACAGAGGTCAGATCAAGGTTGGAGGAGTGGAACTGAGAGATCTATGCCTTGATAAGTTCTATGACAAAATTGTTTATTTATCCCAGGATTCTCCGATTTTTGATGGGACGATCAGAGAAAATATTTTATTTGACAGAAATGTCCCGGACGATGAGATTATGATGGCACTGGAAAAGGTGAATCTTTCCTGTCTGGTTCGCGATTCTGCCAAGGGACTGGATACGCAGATCGGTGAAAAAGGCACGCGTCTGTCGGGCGGAGAAAAACAGCGGCTTGCACTTGCAAGATTGTGGTTTGAAGATCCGGAACTTGTTATTTTGGACGAAGCCACATCGGCGCTTGATAATTTAACAGAAGAGGCAGTTATGCAGGAAGTTCTTGATCGGTTAAAAGATCAGACGATGATCGTTATTGCCCACAGGCTGAATTTTATTGCAGCTTTTGATAAGATCATTGTATTTCGGAATAGTAAAATTACCAGTCAGGGGACTTTTGAGGAACTGATGAAATCAGATCCGTATTTTGCGGAACTTTATCATACAAGTAGTCAGATCTGATTGTCTGGATACATTTGTTGACTGGCAAAGGAAGAGATTTAGAAACATAAAATACGATTTTAAATTTTTGAAGTTGTCCATAGGAAAAAACTATGGACAACTTTTATTTTGTGTGCCGAGCATGGCGCTAATCTTGCTGGTGCAAGTCCAGCCATGGGTATTTACCGCCAAGCGTAGTGAACCACAAGTCGGTATCGGTAACGGTATGGATGGAGGAAGTGGTGTAGCAAAGTTCTTGAGCCTACGAACAGAAACTTGATAAGGCGATTAGGTGGGTAAGATTGCAAATCAAATCGAAGCCCAAATGGTAAACGTAAACCGAAATTGTAAATCAATGGAAAAAGCCGGGAACAAAGGTGCGTAACCTAATAAAGATGTGGGTACCAGAAGACTTGGCAAGACAGGCTGGAAACAGTTGCCGAGGATATTGGTTCACGACACATGCAGTTGCCATAAATATGGCAATGACAACAGCAATTTATGCAGGAAAAACTTGCATTTTGGGAACAAACGTGTATAATAAAGCTGTTATAAAAAAGACCATCACAAAAGTGATGTGGAAAACAAAAAAATGGGGTGCTCGCACAGGCGGGCTGAGAGTAAGCGTACGCTTTAACCCGGAACCTGATTTGGATAATGCCAACGTAGGGAGATAATGGATCACAAGTGTGTTTTTTTGTGCAGGAATCTTTGGTTGGGTTCCTGCACTTTTTATGGATAAGACATCTGCAAATGCTGGTTTGTGGGTGATATGAGTTTCCCTGTGTAGGGTGGTTCTGGGGGGTTACGATTGGCAAATCGCATCAAGCCGGGACTGTTTTGTTCCGTTGTACGAAAATAAGGCAAGTCTAAGTCAGCCTGATTTAATGTTTCTCGGAGTGATGTGTGCGTCTTAAACGCCCCGTCCGGGGGCATTAAGACTTGTGCTGCCGTCCGTGGCAGCACAACACTGTGTTACGAACAGGCAGACTAAGATTGCCTAATTTTCTCCCAAAGTCACAAAACGAATCCCGGCTTGATGCGATTTGCCAGCCACTAAGTTGTGAGCCACCCTTAGCCGGGAAACTCATTTTACAACCTTGGGGGTGCGTAAATTTTTGTGACATTCATTCTAAAAATGTCGAAAAATCTCGACGAAATCTGTTATATCTATGCTTTTAACCATACATACTTGGAATAATAATCTGCATTATTAGTTTGGTAATTTACGAAATGATTAATGTAATGCAACATAGCAGATGAAACTTCAGACAAGTCATTAGGCTGAATATCAGTGATACAGCACACTAGGATTTTAAGCATATTCTCATTCGTGCGAATATCAAAAATTCACACCCGCGCCCCCAGTTTTGAGATGAACCGCCCACCCAAATGGTGTTCACAACCTAGAGGTGGGCATCTTGCGCAAAGCTGGAGCTGATTTTGTGACTTTGGGAGAAAATTAGAAAATCTTGGTGTGCCTGTCTACATACAGTGATGTTCTGCCACGGATGGCAGAACAAGGCAGCATCGAGTCATGGATGACTCGTTGTTGCCGTTCACGTCACTCCGAGAAAATCTAATTCAGGCATACCTAGACTTTTCTTATTTTCGGACAACGGAACCAAAATTACTCCGGCTTTGCGCAAGATGCCACTCACAGACCTGCGACACACCATTGGGACGGGCGGTTTATTTCATAAACAAACCAGCATTTGAAGGACCGTTTATTCATACATCACTTGTGTCACAGCGGCAGATTGGGGGCACCACCTTAGGTCGCTATATAAAATTAATGCAAAACAAAGGAGGCAAATCCTCTGCTCCTGCAAGGGCACATGCTATGCAGGCATAGCAGACATTTTGCTTCGCAAAACAAAGGAGGCAAATCCTCTGCTCCTGCAAGGGCAGTCGCATTTTGCTTCGCAAAACAAGGAGGATTCTATGTACACAGCATTAACAATCGCTGGAAGTGATTCTAGTGGAGGCGCCGGCATCCAGGCAGATATTAAGACAATGACCGCAAACCGCGTATACGCGATGAGTGCGATCACGGCTCTGACTGCCCAGAATACGACCGGCGTAACAGATATTATGGAGGTAACTCCGAAATTTTTGGCAGAGCAGCTGGATAGTATTTTTACGGATATTCATCCGGATGCGATCAAAACCGGAATGGTCTCGTCGAGTGAACTGATCGAGACAATTGCGGAAAAACTGACAGAGTATCATGCAAAAAATATTGTGGTGGATCCTGTCATGGTGGCAACCAGCGGGGCAAGACTGATCAGCGAGGACGCCATCAGCACATTGAAAAGTAAATTATTGCCTCTTGCAACTGTTATTACTCCGAATATCCCGGAAGCAGAAGTGCTTTCTGAAATGGAGATCAAAACAGAAGCAGATATGGAAAAAGCAGCAGAAGTCATTTGTAACACTTTAGGCTGTGCGGTTTTATTGAAGGGTGGACATCAGTTAAATGATGCCAACGACCTTCTTTTCCAGAAAGGAAAAGAGCCGGTGTGGTTTCATGGAAAGAGAATTGACAATCCAAATACCCATGGAACAGGCTGCACGCTTTCTTCCGCAATCGCATCGAATCTTGCAAAAGGAAGGGATTTAGAAACTTCCGTCAGGTATGCGAAAAATTATATTTCCGGCGCACTTGCCGCCATGCTTGACATTGGAAAAGGAAGCGGACCTATGAACCATGCATTTGCGATCGAAGGAGAGTACGAAGGATGAATGAAAAGAGAACTTCCGTTTTTTCAAACGGATTAATCTGGTTTGGTGCGGGCGTATCTTTAGCCGAAATACTGACAGGTACATACTTTGCACCGCTTGGCTTTGGAAAAGCAATGGCAGCGATTCTGCTCGGTCATCTGATCGGCGGACTTATGATGTTTGCGGCAGGAATGATCGGAGCGAAAGAGCGCAAAAGTGCCATGGAAACTGTAAAAATGAGCTTTGGCGAGAAGGGAAGCCTTCTTTTTGCCGTATTAAATGTATTACAGCTTGTTGGATGGACTGCGATCATGATCTATGATGGCGCACTTGCGGCAGACGGCGTTTTACATACCGGAAACTGGGTGTGGGCAGTCATCATTGGTGCTTTGATCATTGTGTGGATTTTTATTGGACTGACCAATCTTGGCAAATTAAATACGGTTGCCATGACAGCACTTTTTATTTTATCACTGGTACTTTTTAAAGTGATCTTCTTTGGCAGCGGCAGCATGACGCCGATCGTGGATGACGGAAGTTTGACATTCGGAGCTGCCGTAGAGCTTGCGGTGGCAATGCCGCTTTCCTGGCTGCCGCTGATCAGTGATTATACAAGAGAAGCCCAAAAACCGTTTGCAGCAACACTCGCAAGTGTGATTGTCTACAGTCTGGTCAGCATTTTTATGTACATGATCGGTATGGGAGCGGCTATTTTTACCGGTGAATATGACATTGCGCAGATTATGTTAAAAACCGGTTTCGGCGTTGTCGGACTTCTCATTATTGTATTTTCCACGGTTACAACAACCTTCCTGGATGCCTATTCCGCAGGAGTTTCTAGTGTTTCCATTTCCTCAAAGATTCAGGAAAAATGGGCGGCAATTGTTGTTACTGTGATTGGAACTGTCGCAGCAATCGTTTATCCGATGGATAACATTACAAACTTTTTATATCTGATCGGTTCTGTTTTTGCTCCGATGATCGCAGTGCAGATCGCAGATTACTTCATTTTAAAGAAAGCAGATGCCGGAAAATCTGCATTTCAGTGGCGTAATCTGATCGTATGGCTTGCCGGATTTGTGATTTACCGCATATTGATGCAGGTGGATACGCCGGTTGGAAATACGCTGCCGGATATGGTGGTCACAGTCATTCTCTGCCTGATTGTGGAAAAAGCTGCAGGGGCAGTAAAATCAAAATAGGAACTGTTGCAGTCTTATCATTCTTTTTTTAGAATGTGGTATGTGGCAGATTCTGGGAAAAGAGGACAAAATGAAAAAATTTAATTTAAAGAAATTGACAGTTACAGCAATCTTAGCAGCAGTAGCGGTGGTGGGAAGTTTATTTTCCTTCCCGGTATTCGGTTCAAAATGTGCACCGGTACAGCATCTGGTAAATATTTTATGCGCAGTTACCGTAGGACCGTGGTGGGCACTGGCACAGGCATTTATTGCGGCGCTGATCCGTAATCTGTTAGGACTGGGAAGCCCTCTGGCATTCCCGGGAAGCATGTGTGGTGCATTGCTTGGCGGACTTCTCTATAAGTATGGGAAAAAACTTCCATTTGCCTATATTGGCGAAGTAGTTGGAACCGGAATCATTGGTGGAATGCTCTCTTATCCGGTGGCATATCTTGTCATGGGTAATAAAGCAGCGGCGTTATTCACATTTGTTGTTCCGTTTCTGATCAGCACCTGTGGAGGAACGATCATTGCCATTATTATTACTCTGCCGTTGAAAAAATCAGGTATGCTTGGCAGAATGAAGGAAAGTTTAGAAGAGTAAGATAGAAATCAAAAATTTTGGATTATCATTTACCACGATCCGGCTGGATACCGTGGGTTTTTAAAGAAAATGTCGGAGGCTCTGCTATTGTTGGCGGAGCCTTTTTTAGTTTGCGCGCCATGGGCGCACTCTAACGGGTGCAAGTCCCGAACACGCCCAGATAGTGGGAAGTGTATAGCTGAACAGCAAATATCGGAGATTTAAGGCAGAAGAATTATCGGAAACTGACATTGCATGGATCTTTGATCAGGAGTATTTTGAGCATCCGCAGTGTCTGAAAATGTATAAATGGAAGCGGGGATCAAAATAAATTCCTGAAACTCAAACTACAGATATAATGAAAAATATGGAGGCAAGTGAAATGAATATTCGAAGAGCAAACGAAAAAGATATCCCAAGACTGATTGAATTATTAGAGCAGGTGCTTCAAATCCATGCAGATATAAGACCGGATATTTTTATTCCGGGGACGACAAAGTACACAGAGGATGAACTGAAAGAAATGTTAAAAGATGATACAAAGCCTGTTTATGTAGCTGCAGATGAGAATGACGTATGCTTAGGATATGCTTTCTGCCAGTTGAAACAGCAGCCATTCTCCAATAATATGGTGCCATTTACATCGCTTTTTATCGATGATCTGTGCGTCGATGCAAAAATCAGAGGACAGCATGTAGGTGAGAGCCTGTTTGAATATGTAAAGGGCGAGGCGAAACGGTTAGGCTGTTATGAAGTGACATTAAATGTCTGGGCAGGAAATACCTCCGCGGAAAAATTCTATGAAAAAATGGGATTAAAAACCAAAGAGAGACAGATGGAATATATATTGTAGAAAATGAAAAATGGGAGATTCATATGTGTTTGCAGGAGATTAAAGATGAAATAATTGACGCTGGAAAAGAAAGTGTATTGGAAAATATGGTGAGTCTTTATCTGCATGAATTGTCTGAAAAAGAAGAAATTTTAGATGGTTACGAAGTTTATACGCAGCTATTTTGTGTATAAGATTTTTTGTTGAGCACACCTATGAAGCTGTCCCCCCTGGCAGCAGAGCAGTTACAGATCCCGTTCCCGTGGCACGGAAACCATGTTTCTTCTGGTGTATGAGGTCACGGATGAGATGTCAAAGTATTGTATTAGCTGGATTGGGGGTGAAGATAAAAAATGGGTGAAATATGAGGAAAATAAAAGTGGTTCGCCCGATTTATAATAGAAATTTATCAGATATAAAAGAGAATGGGCGAAAAGTGATGGAATTCATTTCAATAGCCCACGGAAATCAAAAAGTCAGGGCGAAAAACAGCAGAAATGAAGAAGATTCCCCCAAAATGCCTGTGGAAACGCTGAAATGAGGAAGAAAGAGGGCGAAAATGTCTGAAAAAATCGGATTTTCGCCCTGCCATCTGTTTAAAATTATCTCACGATCGTATCCCGGATCTGGTCGAGTGACACCTCATAGTTATGGCCGGCAGAAATGGCTTTTAAATCTTCAAACTCTGCTTTCTCTTTTTCGACACCGTACCCGCTGCTTTTTTTGATCCGTATATCGCCGTATGCGGAATGGCAGGTTTCGATTTCAGAGGTAAGTTTGGCGCGGTCAAACATCTGATAGCGCACACCGCGTGTTGTGGTGTGTAAAAAGAAAAGGGAAGTCAGACGTTCACGGTCTTTTGGCTCACAGATACAGGTTAAAAGAATACCCGGACGGTTCTTTTTCATCTGAATCGGTATTGTGTATACGTCCAAAGCGCCCGCCTGTAAGAGCAGTTCAGTTGCAAATCCGACCGCTTCGCCTGTCATATCATCGAGATTGCAGGAGATGGACAGCACGGAGTCATCAAAGGATGGAGCTGTGTTGGAACCGGGAGAAGATTCGCCGAGGAAAACACGCACACAGTTGGCGGCAGCAAAATCCTTTGTTCCCATACCATAGCCGATCTCTGTTACATTCATAGGCGGCATGGCTTCGAAAGAGGTCACAAAATGTTTTAAAACAGCAGCCCCCGTTGGCGTACAGAGTTCGCCCTGAATATTTCTACTGTAAAAAGGAATCCCTTTTAAAAGTTCTGCGGTGGCAGGCGCCGGAACCGGGAGTGTGCCGTGGGCACAGTGTACAAAGCCATTTCCGACATGAACCGGAGAGCAGAGAATGGTTTCCGGTTCAAGCAGTGATAACAGATAGGCACATCCGGTCACATCCACAAGCGCGTCAATCGATCCGACTTCGTGGAAATGGATCTGGTCTAAGGTGGAGTGGTGCACTTTTGATTCTGCTTCCCCGATCAGACGGTAGACTGCGGCTACGGAGTCTTTTACCGATGATGGGAATGGAAGTGTGTGGATCTGTTCTAAGATCTGGGTGTAACTGGTGTGGGCATGCGTGTGGTGGTGTTCATGGTGCGAGTTGTTGTCGTGAGTATGTGTGTGCTCATTTTCGTCATGAATATGATCGTGAACATGCATGAGTGTATCCTCGTCATGAGAGTGTCCATGTGAATGCATGAGTGTATCTTCATCATGAGTGTGCTCATGTGAATGCATGAGTGTATCTTCATCATGAGTGTGTTCATGTGAATGCATGAGTGTATCTTCATCATGAACGTGTTCATGGTAGCATTGTGTACAATGATCGTGTGTAGGGGATTCTTCCTGTGCATGGATTGTCATGTGCCCATCTTCATGAATGTGCTCAGGCAGAACATCATGGGAATGTTCTTCCTCCCCGTGTACAGCTACCCTCATGTGTGTGCCGCTGATCCCGCATTTTACTGCCGGTTCCACAGAAAGTGTCACACCGTAAGGTGCAAAAGCCTGATTCATGTCCGATAAAAATTTTTCTTTCTGATCACAGAGTTCATAGAGGGCGCCCATTAACATATCGCCGGCAACACCCATATTACATTCTATATAAAGTGTTTTCATAAATAATCCTCCCTGGTGCTGAATTTGATATTTTTTAATATGAAGATTTACAGTTTGTCCGTGTTTTTATGGCAGGATGATGGTCTGTCATCTGTTTTAGGGGCTGCCTGATGATTGATCATGCTGGCAAGGTAACCTGCACCAAAACCGTTGTCGATGTTTACGACGGAAACACCGCTGGCGCAGGAATTAAGCATCGATAAAAGTGCTGAGATACCACCAAAACTTGCGCCGTAACCAACGCTCGTCGGGACGCCGATGACAGGACAGTCGGTCAGGCCGCCGATGACGCTCGCAAGCGCGCCTTCCATCCCGGCGACTGCAATGATCGCATTTGCCTTTGATAAAAGTTCCATATTTGAGAGCAGACGGTGGAGCCCGGCAACGCCGACATCGTAGAGACGGATGACATGATTGCCGAGTACCTCTGCAGTCAGCGCAGCCTCCTCTGCAACCGGGATATCGCTTGTCCCTCCGGTGGCGACAACGATCGTGCCGTCAGCGGAATAATGCTCGGTGCGGTTTACGATGCCGATTTTTGACAGCTCATCGTAAAAAAGATCAAAACGTTCGGACAGGTACGCCGCGGATTCTGTCGAAAGTCTTGTGATCAGGATATTTTCTTTGCAGTGGGAGAGCAGGCTGTTTATAATGCCCTCCATCTGTTCTTTTGTCTTAGATGCACCGTAGATCACCTCCGGCGCACCCTGTCTGACTTCACGGTGATGATCCACCTTGGCATATCCAAGATCCTCAAAAGGTGCCAGCTTTAACTGGTCATAAGCATCGGAAGCAGTAAGCTGCCCCGATTCTAACTGTTCTAATATATGTTTGATATGATCATTTTCCATAGTAATCCTCATTTCTGAGCAACTTGTTGCGAAGAGGCGACGAGAATCTCAAATTCTCGTCTGTCATGTTTTTTATGCCTTGTCATAGAAGCTATTTGTTTTTGCTCAGAAACAAATAGCCGTGCGAAAAATAAGCTATCGAGCTTATTTTTCACACTAATTTCTCCTTCATTGCAATTCACTGCCTATTATACTCACATCCCACCTTATTTGCAAAAATAAAATGCACACGATTCTCTGGGTTTTGGAAGAAATAGATAAAAAATGGAAACTATTTTTGGTAAATTAGTTTCTTGCGGGTACGAAAACAAGATGATACAATATAGGAAACTCAAATAACAAAAATAGTTTCCATGTAATACAGAAGAAACGGAGAACATGATGGAATTAAGGGAGAGTATTTTAGAGGGAACCTTAAAGGCATTTAACCAGAAAGGGTTAAAATTTACCATGGATGATCTGGCTGGAATCCTTGGCATGAGTAAGAAAACGATTTATACCGTGTTCCGTGATAAGGAATCACTTTTCTTAGCGATGGTAGATTATCTGTTCGATTCAATCAAAGAGAGCGAAAGACAGGTGTTAGAGAATGAAAAATTATCCACACTTGAAAAAATCCGGGCGGTTTTAGGTGTTTTGCCGGAGAGTTACCGGGAAGTTGATTTCAGACAGCTCTATCTGTTGCGGGAAAAGTATCCGAACATCTACAAACATGTGGAGGAACGGTTAGAAACCGGCTGGGAGACAACGATTTCCTTATTAGAGCAGGGAATGAAAGAGGGCGTGATCCGGCCGGTTAAGATCCCAATCGTAAAAATGATGCTGGAGGCGGCATTAGAGCAATTTTTCCAGAGAGATATCCTGATCTCTAACGGGATATCCTATCAGGATGGTCTGGATGAAGTAGTCACGATCTTAGTGCAGGGAATCGTTGCGGAAGGGAAGTGAGGATGATGCAAAAACGCATTTACTGGAATGACGGGTGGAAATTTAAGGAAACATACGAAAATCAAATGAGAGAGACGGCTTATCAGGATGACGCATGGGAGGATGTCAGACTGCCGCACACTTGCAAGGAGACACCGTTTCATTATTTTGATGAGAGCAGTTACCAGATGGTGTGCTGCTATAGAAAACATTTTTTTGCACTGGAAGAATGGAAAGATCAGACCGTGATCGTGACGTTTGAAGGCATCGCGCATGAAGCACAGGTGTTTTTGAACGGGGAAAGGATCGGGGAGCATCACTGTGGCTACACGGCATTTTCCATCGATATCAGCAAAAAACTGCGAATCGGGGCAGAAAATGTGCTTACAGTGCGGGTGGATAGCAGGGAGAACTTAAACATCCCGCCGTTCGGGTATGTGATCGATTATATGACTTACGGCGGAATTTACCGGGAAGCCTATGTGGATCTGAAAAATGAGACTTATCTCGCGGATATATTTCTGCACAGCGAAATACCGGAAGGTCAAAAGCCAGACGCAAAGCTGATCTCTGAAATAGAAATTAAAAACAGTGGCAAAACCGATGAAAAAAAGGAATTTCTCATCCGGCAGAGTATCAGAGAGCGCGGCACAGAAAACTACAGACAGATCGGTGAGAGCCGGGTGGCATCAGATCGTAAGCTTTTTTTTCCGGTGCCGGATGTAAAACTCTGGGATCTGGAGAATCCGGTGCTCTATGAAGTCAAAACAGAACTTTTGCAAAATGGAAATGTGCTGGATGAAAATATTACGCTGTTTGGATTCCGGACTGCAGTTTTTTTGCAGGACGGCTTCTATTTAAATGGCAAAAAAGTAAAGCTGCGAGGATTGAACCGCCATCAGAGTTATCCATATGTCGGCTATGCAATGCCGGAATCCATGCAGAAACGGGATGCAGACATTTTGAAAAATGAACTGGGCGTAAATGCGGTGAGGACATCCCATTATCCGCAGAGCCGGCATTTTGTGGAGCGGTGTGATGAACTGGGACTTCTGGTCTTTACGGAAATACCGGGCTGGCAGCACATCGGGGATGAAATCTGGAAAAAACAGGCGGTCGAAAACGTAAAAGACATGGTAGAGCAGTATCGGAATCATCCGTCTGTGATCCTGTGGGGTGTGCGGATCAACGAATCCGGGGATGATGACGCATTTTACCGGGAAACAAACCGCGTGGCACATGAACTGGATCCAACAAGACAGACTGGGGGTGTCCGGGCACATAAAAAGAGCAGCCTTTTAGAGGATGTCTATACCTACAATGATTTCAGCCACAATGGGACAAACCACGGATGTGAGAAAAAAAGTGCTGTTACGTCTGATAACAGCAAACCGTATCTCATCAGCGAATATAACGGACATATGTATCCAACGAAAAGTTACGACTGGGAGGAACACCGTGTGTGGCATGCCATGCGACATGTAAATGTATTAGATGCAGTTGCCGGGGAAGCGGATATCGCAGGAAGTTTTGGCTGGTGCATGTTTGACTACAATACACATAAGGATTTTGGCAGCGGCGACCGTATCTGTTATCACGGTGTGATGGACATGTTCCGAAATCCGAAACTTGCGGCTGCGGTCTACGCGTGTCAGCAGGAAAAGGAGCCGGTACTTGAAATCAGTTCGTCCATGGATATCGGGGAACATCCGGGCTGTAACCGCGGAACGATCTGGATTTTTACCAATGCGGACAGTGTACGGATGTACAAAAATGACCGGTTTTTAAAGGAGTATACCGCATCAGATTCGCCGTATAAAAATCTTTCACACGGACCAATCGCAGTGGATGACTTTATCGGGGATGCCATTGAAAAAGAGGAAGATTTTAAACCGGAGCAGGCAAGGAAAGTGAAGTATATCCTGAATGCGGCGGCGCGGTATGGACTTTCCGATCTTCCGAAAGGCGTGTATTTGGCGGCATTGAAGCTGATACTCATGTATCACATGAAGCCGACGGATGCAGTGGCTTTGTACAACCGTTATATCGGTGACTGGGGAGGTACTTCGACAAGCTACCGGTTTGAGGCAGTAAAGAATGGAAAAGTGGTAAAAGTGGTCAGAAAAGAGCCGGTCACTTCCATGCATTTATCCGCGGAACCGGACCATCAAAACCTGACAGAACGACATACTTATGAAGCTGCGGAAATCCGTATCCGTGCCCTGGATCAGAATAATAATATCGTAAGCTTTTACCAGGAACCGGTTGTACTGTCGACGGAGGGACCAATCGCCATCATTGGACCTGAAATCATTTCCCTGCAGGGAGGCATGGGCGGCACTTATGTCAGAACGACCGGGGAAGAAGGCGTCGGGATTTTAAAGATAAAAGCGGCACAGATGGAAGAGCAGAGAATACTGTTTGAAGTGAAAAATGACAGAAAATAAACAGTCACTGTGTTTTACAATGTGAAAAGAAATTTCGAAAAGAATTTTAATAAATACAAAATAAGGAAGGATGAAGTGTAAGATGACAGAACGATCAAAACAGATTTTTGGAAACGACATTGCACCGGGTGCCTATAAAAAAGCAGTCCGGTCAAAGCAGAAATTTATCCGTAAATTCGGAGATGACAGCACAAAAATTTATCCGACCTCGATTCAGGCAAATCCGTATATCGGACCGGAACTTGGTGTCTCTGATATCCGCGTGGGAGAAGAAGGAGCTGCGGACTTTCATACGGAGAAAGGAATCATCGTCGGAAATATCCGTATGGGATTTGGCCATTACCGCATCTCCATGGCGATCGCATCGGCAGCACATGCGCTGGGGTATGAACCGTACTGGATGGATTTAAATTCCTACGGACAGACCACCTGTACCAAAGTGATCGGTGCGCAGAATGATCTTTACTCCATGGGTTCCCGCCTGTCACAGAAGAGCAGACTGTTTAACCGTCTGGTATGGGAGCCGATGAACTATGAGGGATTCCGCAAACTGACCTACAATGCAGCGGATCAGAAAAATGCAGAACTGATGGCTCCGGTGTATGCGAATATCCCAAAGGATATCCCGGTCGTCGCAACACATGTATGGCCGGCACAGGCTGCACTTCATGCCGGAATGAAATATGTGGTCAATGCGATTCCGGACAACTGGCAGATGGCACTTCATTTAGCGGAAGGCAGCATTCACACGGTACAGACGCATTATGCATACCAGGGATACCGCATTTTAAATGGAATGCAGGGAAATGATGTGTTGAATCCGATGCCGGAAGATGCTCTTTTTTATACCGGACATTACGTCGACCATGAGCTTGTCAGCAATATCGAGACGGACTGCGCAGCGAGAAAACAGAGAAAAGAAGAGGGAAAACCGATGCGTTTTCTCTTGACGATCGGAGGTGCCGGTGCACAGAAAGAAATTTTTGCAGAGATCATCCGTTTTTTGCTGCCACAGATCAAAGAAAAGAAAGCGGCGCTTTATGTCAATGTCGGTGATTACCGCAATGTCTGGGAGGAACTTTTAAAGGAAATCCCGGAGATGGGACATTATGCGAAAGAACATTTTAACGACTGGGAGGATACGAAAAAATTTGCGGAGGATGCGCTTAACAAAGATGTCATCGGAATCCACGGCTTCTGGCATGAAAATATTTTTGAAGCGGTATACTGCACGAATCTTCTGATGCGAAGCTGCGATGTGCTCGTCACAAAGCCGAGTGAACTTTCATTTTATCCGGTGCCGAAACTATTTATCAGACGTGTTGGAGGACACGAGCAGTGGGGAGCAATCCATTCCGCGGAGATCGGTGATGGCACATTAGAGTGCAGGGATATCCCGCACACGCTTCAGATGATGAAACTGTTTCTGGAAGAAAAAACACTGCTCTGCGATATGTGCGACAACATTGTAAAAAATAAAGAAGCCGGAATCTACGACGGGGCGTATAAGGTCGTGGAACTTGCATTTTCGATGAAGCAGAAAAAATTTTAGGAAGGAAAAAAATCCTCTGCTCGCCAGAGGACTCGCATTTTCCTTCGGAAAACAAGGGAGGAAAATCCTCTGCTCGCCAGAGGACTCGCATTTTCCTTCGGAAAACAAGGGAGGAAAATCCTCTGCTCGTCAGAGGACTCGCATTTTTCTCCGAAAAACAAGGAGGATTTATGAAATTAACAGGAAAAGAGAAAGTCTCATACGGACTTGGGGCGGTCGGAAAAGATATGGTTTATATGTTTTCGGCAAGTTATGTTTTATATTATTATCAGGATATTTTAGGAGTCAGCGCGATCGCAATGGGAATCATTCTGATGGCGGCGCGTGTGTTTGATGCATTTAACGATCCGATCATGGGTGTGGTCGTTGCAAAGACGCGCACAAAATGGGGCAAATTCCGCCCGTGGCTGTTTATCGGGACACTGACAAATGCAGTGATTTTGTATCTGATGTTTGCGGCACCGCCAAAACTCGACGGAAACGGACTGGTGGCATATGCGGCAGTGACTTACATTTTGTGGGGTGTTACCTATACCATGATGGATATCCCATACTGGTCAATGATCCCGGCTTTTACGGAGGGCGGAAAAGAGAGAGAAGGACTTTCCACACTCGCGCGCTCCTGCGCCGGAGTCGGTTCTGCGATCGTGACGATCATCACAATGAAATGTGTCTATATGTTAGGGCAGGGAAATGAGCGAGTCGGTTTCAAATGGTTTGCGCTGGTGGTTGCAATTCTGTTTTTTGTATTTATTTTAATCACCTGTTTAAATATCAAAGAAAAATCTACCGTGGATGTGGAGGCACCTTCGGTTGGACAGATGTTCCGTTCCCTGTTACAGAACGATCAGGCGATGACGGTCGTTGTGACAATCGTTTTGATCAACTGCTCGATTTACATTACATCCAATCTCGTCATTTATTTTTTCAAGTATGACTTTGGCGGTGATAGCTGGTACAATGCCTATACCTTATTTAATACGTTTGGTGGAGCAATGCAGATTCTTGCCATGATGCTGTTTTTCCCGATCCTGCGCAAATTTCTGGGAACGATCCAGGTGTTTTATACCAGTTTTGTGATGGCGATTTTAGGATATGCGGTTCTTCTGATTTTAATGTTTGTCAATATGTCAAACCTGTATCTGCTGTTTGTTCCTGCATTTTTTATCTTTTCAGCAAATGGAATGTTATCCGTTCTCACAACGGTATTCCTTGCGAATACGGTCGATTACGGAGAGTGGAAGAATCACAGAAGGGATGAGAGCGTGATCTTTTCCATGCAGACTTTCGTTGTAAAACTTGCTTCCGGTGTGGCTGCGCTTGTGGCATCGATCTGCCTGACCGTCTGCAATTTAAGCCAGAATACGGACGGGGCAGCAGTTGCGGCAGCGGGAAGTTCGGTCGCAGGACTGCGCCTGACCATGACAGTATTCCCGATCGCAGGACTGCTTGTTGCGGTATTTTATTTCCGCAAAAAATATATTTTAAGTGAGCAGAAAGTGGAAGAAATCGCAAAAGAGATTAAGGAGATGAAAAAAGCATGATCACAGTCGAAAACCAGTTATTTTCCCTGCATACCAGACATACTTCTTATCTGTTCCGTGTCATGGAAACCGGACATTTGGAGCACTTATATTATGGAAGAAAAATTCATCCAGCCATAGACGGATTGATGGAACAGCATGCATTTGCGCCGGGCAATACCAATATTTATGACAGTGAACATCTGCAGTTTTCCTTAGAGGACGCATGTCTTGAGATGTCCTCTTTCGGGAAAGGCGATATCAGGGAGCCTTTTGTGGAACTGACACTTTCCGATGGAAGCGAAACGTCTGATTTCCTGTTTGAAAAATTTGAACAGGGAACCGGAAAGGAAGAATTTGAGACACTTCCGGGATCGTATGATGAGTCCGGTGAGGTGGAGTGGCTTGGTGTGACACTGCGCGATAAAAACAGCGGAGTCATATTAGAACTCCATTATTATGTCTATGAGGACTGTGATGTGATCACAAGGAGCGCAAAACTCATCAATGAGAGCGGGGATGTGGTAAAGTTAAACCGCCTGATGAGCCTGCAGCTTGATTTAGAACCGTCCGACTATGTGTTTACAACATTTCACGGGGCTTGGGCACGTGAAATGGGGCGCACGGACGTACGGCTGGTGCCGGGAAAATATGTAAACGCCTCTTACACGGGAACGTCGTCGAGCCGTGACAATCCGTTTGTGATGCTTGGAAAAGAACATACCACGGAGGATGCGGGGGAATGTTTTGGATTTAATCTGATCTACAGCGGCAATCACTATGAGGCGGCGGAGGTCGGCAGTTTTGGAAAAGTAAGAATCGTATCCGGGATCAATCCGCAGTCGTTCTGTTTTACACTTGAGTCAGGGGAGAGTTTTGAGGCACCGGAGGCGGTAATGACCTACGCATCAGACGGATATAATGCCATGAGCCAGAATATGCACCGTTTTGTGCGGGAGCACATTGTGAGGGGAACCTGGAAGAAAAAGGAGCGCCCGGTGCTCTTAAACAGCTGGGAGGCAGCCTATTTTGACATTAATGAAAGAAAACTGCTCTCACTTGCAAAAGCGGGAAAAGAGGCGGGCATTGAGCTTTTCGTCATGGATGACGGCTGGTTTGCGAAACGTGATAATGACACGAGATCGTTAGGAGACTGGCAGCCAAATCCAAAGAAACTGCCGGGCGGTTTAAAGGGGATTGCAGATAAGATCAGGGCGATTGGCATGGATTTTGGAATCTGGGTAGAGCCTGAGATGGTCAATGTGGACAGTGATCTCTACCGCAGCCATCCGGACTGGGTGATCGAGATTCCGGGAAAGGCGCACTCGGAAGGGCGCAATCAGAGGATCCTTGATCTGACCAGAAAGGACGTGCAGGATCATATCATTGAGGAGATGGGCAGAGTATTTTCCTCCGCGGACATTTCCTATGTAAAATGGGATATGAACCGCACATTTTCGGATTATTTTTCACAGAGTATCCGTCCTGAAAGGCAGGGGGAGGTGGCACACCGGTATGTGATGGGACTTTACCGCTGCATGAGGGAGCTGACAAAGAGATTCCCGGACATCCTGTTTGAGGGCTGTGCTGCGGGTGGAAACCGTTTTGACCTTGGTATGCTCTGTTATTTCCCACAGATCTGGGCGAGCGATGATACAGATGCGCTCTGCCGTGCCGAGATCCAGACCGGGTACAGCTACGGCTACCCGATGTCCGTGATAAGCGCACATGTCTCCGGCTGCCCAAATCATCAGACACTGCGCACGACACCGCTTGAAACACGTTTTGCGGTAGCGGCGTTTGGACTGCTCGGATATGAGTGCAATTTCTGTGATCTGAAAAAAGAAGAGTCAGAAGCCATCAAAGCGCAGATCATTCTTTACAAAAAATGGCGCAGTGTGCTGCAACAGGGAATTTTTTACCGTGGCAGGAGTTTTACAGGGAACGGCAGAGGAAATGCGTTTGGAAAAAACAGTGTCCTCTGGAATGATGACAGCAATGTGACGGAATGGACGTGCGTCTCGCCGGATCAGTCGAAGGCGGTCGGCTTCGTCATGCAAAAGCTTGTCGTGCCAAACACGCAGTTCGGGTACTATAAACCACAGGGACTCTGTGAGGAAAAGAAGTATCATTTTTATAACCGTTCTTTAAAATATAATGTCAAAGAGTTCGGGGATCTGGTTAACACCGTATCACCGATCCATATCAGACAGGACTCCATTGCGCACAATCTGGTTGCAAAGTTTGTGAAAATGGACGGGGAAAAGGAGAATATTACGGCATACGGGGATACCCTGATGTATGGCGGCGTGAAGTTGAAACCGGCATTTTCCGGCAATGGATATAATGAGAATGTGAGATATTTTCAGGATTTCGGGGCGCGGATGTATTTTATGGAAGAGGCTTTCGAAGATCATGCTCTATGATTTTGGTTCGTCGATCTTAAGGAGCATCGGGGACAGTGAGCACCCGCTTTACAGCCTGATCGCTGCGGTATGTAAGAGAGTGCACGAATTCTGGGTGCTGATGATCATTTACCCGATTTCGTGGGTTGTGACGGGAATTGCGATGATGATCGCGTATACGTTGCTGCGGAGAAAGATTTTGGCAAAAAGTAGTGTAAATCAGCTTGAATAAAAAAATATAAGGGGAAAAAATGTCTTATATCATATCCTACGTCGGAGCCGGCGGAAAGACCAGCAGCATTTATCAGGATGCTGCAGCGTTTGTAAACGAGGGGAAAAAAGTCATGATCACAACTACAACACATATGTATGTGCCAAAAGACCGGGTGTTCATTGATGGCAGGGAGAAAAGTTGTGAGAAGCTGCGAGAGGAAGTAGCCGGGATTTTGAAAAAAAACGGGATCTGTGTGTGTGGCACAATTTTAAGTGATAATAAAAAAACAGAGATTTATGCGGTTGGAAAATGTGCCGGAAACGATGCTGTTGAAGAACAGCAGAAGATGGAACCGGAGAAGTTTAAAACTTTAAGCGTTAAACAGCTTACAGCAGTATGCAAAGAGGCAGATGTTGTCCTGATCGAGGCGGACGGCGCTGCACATAAGGCGGCAAAAGCGCCGGAAGCATGGGAGCCGGCGGTGTATGCACAGAGCAATAAAGTTGTGATCGTCATGGGACTTCACGCAGTCGGAGGAAGTGTGGATGAAGTGTGCCACAGACCAGAGTGCGTAAAGGAAGCATTAGACTGCGACGGAGCGCATCTTTTGACGCGTACGGATTTGGATGTACTGATGGCGGTCTATGAAAAAAAGATCGGACAGCAGTTTCCGGGGATGGAGACGGAGCGGAGATATTTTATAAAAAGTTCTTGACACTACCGCTTTACCATGCTAAAATCGAAACAACTTAAAAAAAAAGAAACGTTAAATCGTTGAGCAAAGAGAGTACTTCATAGGATATCTCACAGAGAGTCCGTGGCTGGTGGAAACGGACAGATGAATATGAAAGGAATGGGTTTGCGAGAGCAAAGCGAACAGCGTACCAGATGGTATGGTCAGTAGCGGATGCCGTGTCCTCACGTTACAGAGGTAAGATATCGGACAGTAAAGAAAGATGGCTGTTTGTGTGTCGGATGAGGTCAGACATGATTGGTGGCGGATATTTCCAGTTTTTGGAAATATCCGTTTTTTTCATTCATAGGAAATTACGTCCTATGAATGAAAAGCCCTCCGGGCGGGATGCGCACCTTGCGGAGATGAAGTTTGCTGTAAACAGCACCGCTCGGGCGCGAAAGAGTCGCAAGCGACTCTTTGTCCTGCATGGAATCATAATGTCTGGCAAAACAGGGTGGCACCGCGTGAAAACGCCCCTGACTGGAAAAAAATTCCGGTCAGGGGCGTTTTTTAACAATAAAATTTGCGCAGAGTGTGAACTTTATTGTTTTGATAACATGGTTTTGCAACAGGTGATTCGAGAATGGAGATTGGGATGAAAAGAATTTACAGAGTTTACAAAAAGACAGTCAGTATTGTAAATGAGACAGCAACCGGGATGTACCGGAATCTGGTGGGAAAGAAAAAAGGATTTTTGTTAGAGAGTTATGACAAGAATTATGACCGCTATACATTTTTCGGCGTAGAACCGGAAGAGATCATTTCCTCGAAGGGACAGTCACTGGTGATTACAAAAAAAGATGGTACCGAGGATGTCAGGGAGGGAAATCCGCTTACATTATTAAAAGAATATTATAACGAATTTGAAATCCGGAAGGACAATGAGGAACTGAATTTTTCGGGAGGTCTTGTGGGAAGTGTTGGTTATGACTTCGTGAGATACAGTGAGGTGCTGCCGGAAGAAAACCCGGATGAGATCGGGATTGAGACGGTTCAGCTTATGCTGATGAAAGAATTCATTGTGGTTGATCATGTGGCAGAAACACTGACCGCGGTGATCTTAGAATCCGATGATGAGACAGGAAAAGAAACGGCAGTGAAAAAAGCAGCAGAATTGATCAAAACTGCCATGCAGGAACAGAAAGAATCAGAAGTAAGACTGTTTCCGGATGGAGTGATCACGAAAAAGTCAGATACTTTAGAGGAATACAGTGAAAAGGTAAATAAGATCAAACAGTATATCCGTGACGGGCATATTTTCCAGACCGTGTTATCACAGCGCTGGACGATCGCGACGGGACAGGATGGATTTGATCTGTACTGCGAACTCCGTGAGCTAAACCCATCTCCATATCTTTATTATTTTAATTTTGGAGATTTTGAAGTGATTGGAAGTTCCCCGGAGATGCTGGTCAAACAACAGGGGAATAGGGTATTTACCTGCCCAATCGCCGGAACAAGACCAAGGGGAAAGACAAAGGAAGAAGATGACAGACTGCACAGGGAATTGCTTGCCGATGAAAAAGAACGTGCCGAACATGTCATGTTAGTTGATCTGGCCCGCAATGATATGGGACGCATCTCAGAGTTTGGTACGGTAAAAGTTACAGACTTTATGAGCGTAAAAAATTATTCACATGTCATGCATATCGTCTCGATGGTCGAGGGACGCAAGAAAGGCAGTTTTCACCCGTTTGATCTGCTGGCATCCTTCCTCCCGGCAGGAACTTTGAGCGGAGCACCAAAGATCAGGGCGATGGAGATTATCGAAGAACTGGAGAGTGTGAGAAGAGGCCTTTACGGTGGTGCAACCGGATATGTGGATTTTTCCGGCGATATGGATTTCTGTATCACGATCCGTACGATGATCAAAAAAGGAAAAAACGTTTATTTACAGGCAGGAGCCGGAATCGTTGCAGATTCTGTTCCGGAAAATGAATACAAAGAATGTTGTAACAAGGTCATGGCTCTGGCAAAAACCCTTGTGGAGGAGGAAAACTTATGATATTGCTGATCGATAACTACGATTCATTTACATTTAATCTGTACCAATATATTGGAACTTTTACGCAGGATATAAAGGTTGTCCGCAATGATAAGATTACGATCGGGGAGATAAGAGAGTTACATCCGGATAAAATTGTTCTTTCCCCAGGACCGAAAAGTCCGAAGGAAGCAGGAATCTGTATGGATGTGGTAAAGGAATTTTACAGAGAGATTCCAATCCTTGGCATCTGCCTTGGACATCAGTGTATCGGTGAGGCATTTGGGGGAACCGTGACATACGCAAAAGCATTGTTCCATGGAAAACAGTCAGAGATCACACATACCGGAACCGGAATTTTCGCAGGAATTACCTCACCGGTCAAGGTGGCAAGATATCACTCGCTGGCAGTGCAGATGGATGATCTGCCGGAATGTCTGACGGTTATGGCACAGACCAAAGACGGAGAGATCATGGCAATGCAGCATAAAGAATATCCGGTGATCGGTTTACAGTTTCATCCGGAATCTATCTATACAGAACATGGAAAACGAATGGTGGAAAATTTTATCAATGGAATCAATTAGGAGGTAGTTATGATACTCGATGTCATTGTAGAGGATAAAAAGAAGCGTCTGCCGGAACATAAAAAGAATATCAGTGAAATAAAAATGCGTGAACTGGCAGAGAAGTATGAAGGCAAAAAACACGGTTTTTATCAGGCATTAAGTAAAAGTGGTATTTCCATTATCGGAGAATTTAAAAATGCTTCCCCAAGTCTTGGGAAAATTAAAAGTAAAATAAATTTATTGTACAGAATTGATGAATACAACGAATCGGTAGACGCAATTTCCTGTCTGACCGAGGAAGATCATTTTGATGGAAATGTGGACTATCTGAAAAAGATAAGGACGATCACGGAGCTCCCAATCTTAAGAAAAGATTTTATGATCGATCCCTACCAGTTTTATGAGGCAAAGGCGATTGGGGCAGATGCAGTACTTTTGATCGCAGCAATTTTAGATGATGCACAGATGAAAGATTTTTATCAGTTATCGAAAGAATTAGAGCTGGATGCACTGGTGGAAGTACACGATGAGAAAGAACTGGAGCGGGCAATGAAGATCGATGCAGATATCATTGGAGTCAACAACCGCAACCTCAAAGATTTTACAATCAGTCTCGATACGACGGTACAGCTTTCGAAACTGGTACCGGAAGACAAAGTTTTGGTTGCGGAGAGTGGTATCTTACAGGATGCGGATGTGGAACTTTTAAAGGAATGTGGTGTGGATGCATTCCTGATCGGCAGGGCACTGATGGAAGCGGAGCATCCGAAGGAGGTTGCAAAGAGGTGGAAAGCATAAAACAGAAAGTTCCACAGATCAAAATCTGTGGGATCACGCAGGATGAGGAAATACAATGGCTGAATGAAGCGGATGTTTCCTATGCAGGATTTGTTTTATATGAAAAAAGCTGCCGTTACATTCCAATCAGTAAAACACAAGAATTGTTTGAAAAATTAAATGACAGTATAAAAAAAGTAGCTGTCGCAGTAAGCCCGGATGTGACGATGGTAAAACAAGTTATGGATGCGGGGTTTGATATCCTGCAGGTGCATGGCAATCTGACAGAGGAAGTCCTCGCAGTGACAGAGATCCCGGTCTGGCGGGCGGTCAATCTTACGGATGCGAATATATTTGAGGAACTAGTGAGGGAATATAGAGATTTATCCATAGATGAAAAAATCACGGCACTTCTCATGGATGCCAAAGAGTTTGGAAGCGGAAAAACCTTTGGATGGGATGCATATGAGAGAGACGAGGGCAAAGAAATGCTAAGGCAGCTACGACAGATACTTGAGAAAGAACAAATCCAGTTTGTGCTTGCAGGAGGTCTTACCCCGGATAACGTCAGCCGGGGGATAGATATTTTTTCACCGGATATCGTGGATGTCAGTTCGGGTGTGGAAAAAGAACCTGGACAGGGAACCGGAAAAGACAGGGAAAAAATACAGAAATTTGTGCGGAACATGCATTCTATTGTTTAGACGGCAGAAAATCAGAAATATAACAGTATTTCGTTATAGAAAGTGATAAATAAAGTAAAAGAGATATAAGTTAATTTTAAATTTAAGAAAGGAATACAAAAAATATGAACCAGAAAGCATATTACGGAGAATTTGGAGGACAGTATGTAGCGGAATCTCTGATGAATACATTAGAGGAATTAGACAAAGCATTTGAGGAGGCAATCCATGATCCGGAATTTATGGAGCAGTACCATTACTATTTAAAACAGTATGTGGGACGCGAGACACCTCTTTACTTTGCGGAACGTCTCAGTGAAAAGTATGGCACAAAGATTTATTTAAAACGTGAGGATTTAAACCATACCGGAGCACATAAGATCAATAATGTAATTGGTCAGATCCTCCTTGCAAAGCGTATGGGAAAAAAGAAAGTTATTGCGGAGACCGGTGCCGGACAGCACGGCGTGGCAACTGCGACAGGTGCAGCTTTGTTTGACATGGAATGTACCGTTTACATGGGCGAGGAAGATATCAGGCGACAGGCACTGAATGTTATGAGAATGGAGATGTTAGGGGCAAAAGTCGTAAGTGTCCGTTCCGGCAGTAATACATTAAAGGATGCCACCAACGAGGCAATCCGTACCTGGGCAAAGACAGCGGAAGATACCTTTTATATCATCGGTTCTGCGGTAGGTCCATATCCTTATCCAAAGATGGTCAGGGAATTTCAGAGCGTGATCAGCAGAGAAGCAAAAAAACAGTTCTTAGAAGTGGAACACAGGCTGCCGGATGCCGTGATGGCATGCGTGGGCGGCGGCTCGAACTCCATTGGAATGTTTGCAGATTTTATAGAGGAACCTTCGGTAAAACTGATCGGCGTTGAGGCGGCCGGAAAGGGAATCGAGACAGGTGAGCATGCGTCGGCGATGGCACTTGGTGAGCCGGGAGTCTTACATGGCATGCGTTCCTATCTGCTGCAGGATGAAGATGGAAATGTAAAACTGGCACACTCTATTTCCGCAGGACTGGATTATCCGGGGGTCGGACCGGAGCACGCCTATCTCAGAGACAGCGGAAGAGCCACATATGTTTCCGTGACCGATACAGAGGCAATGGATGCGCTGATGGAACTCTGTAAATTAGAAGGAATCATTCCTGCGATTGAGAGCGCACATGCAGTAGCTTATGCGAGCAAATATGCGAAAGAACTTACCGAAAAACTTGGTGCAGCGGAAGCAAAGGATAAGACAATGATCATCTGTCTGTCAGGACGTGGAGATAAGGATGTCAATACGATTGCGGATTATCTGTCAGGAAAAGGCTACCTGAACTGATTCAGAAAAAATAAATTAAAATAATATAAACATGATTCAATAAACGAAAAGAAGGGAAAGACAGATATGAATCGTATTGAAGCAAAAATGAAAGCCTTACAGGAAAAAGGCGAAAAAGCATTTATCACTTATATTACAGCAGGACTTCCGGATCTTGAGGGAACAAAGAAACTGCTGAAGGCGCAGGAGGAGGCCGGACTTGACGTTGTGGAACTTGGGATCCCGTTTTCTGATCCTGTTGCAGATGGTCCGGTCATTCAGGATGCATCCTACAAAGCAATCTGTAACGGCATCAATTTAAAAAAAGTCTTTGTGACAATAGAGGAGCTGAGAAAAGAAGGTTCAGAGCTTCCAATCGTCTTTATGATGTATTACAACACCATACTTCATTATGGGGTAGAGGCATTTGTGAAAAAATGTAACGAGGTCGGTGTGGATGGTCTTATTATCCCGGATCTGCCGCTTGAGGAACAGGAAGAAATCGCAAAATACTTAAATCAGGATGAAACAACTATTCTGATTCAGCTTGTTTCACCAGTTTCCGGTGACCGTATTCCAAAGATATTAGATGGCGCAAAAGGGTTTGTATACTGCGTATCTTCTATGGGTGTAACCGGGCAGGGAGCAGATTTCCACAAAGAAGTTTTAAGTTATCTGAAGAGCGTGAAGGCTGTCGCAAAGATTCCGGTCATGATGGGATTTGGTATCCGCACAGCGGAGGATGTAAAACCGATGAAAGATACGATCGACGGTGCAATCGTTGGAAGCCATTTCATCCGTCTGATGGAAGAAAATGATTACAGCACAAAAGTGGCAGCAGAGTATTGCAGTACATTTAAGAAAGAATTAAATTAACTTTAAATAAAAATAGGGAGGAAAATCATGCACAGCATGCTGGGCATTGCTCCTGCAAGAGGCAAATGCTATAAAAAACATAGCATGTATTTTGCTCCGCAAAACAAGGAGGAAAATCCTCTGCTCCTGCAAAGGCAGTCGCATTTTGCTCCGCAAAACAAGGAGGATTATCATGAAAGAATACATAGCAAAAGCAGTAGATGGAAAAAATTTAACACAGGAAGAAGCAAAAAAAGCAATGGAGATCATGTTAAGCGGAGAGGCAACGCAGGCACAGATCGCAGCATTTTTAACGGCAATGCGCATGAAAGGAGAAACGTTAGAGGAACTCATAGGTCTGGCATCGGTGCTGCGCGATAAGGCGGAGACAATCACACCGAAATCTGAAAACTATGTGGATCTGGTCGGAACCGGTGGAGACTGTACCTATACATTCAATATTTCAACCACATCTGCGTTTGTGGTCGCAGCGGCAGGACTTCCGGTTGCAAAGCATGGCAACCGTTCCATCTCCTCAAAATCCGGTGCGGGTGATGTGTTAGAGGCACTTGGAGTCAACATTATGGCAGAACCGGCACTGGTACAGAAATGTGTTGATGAGACCGGAATAGGTTTTATGTTTGCACAGCTTTTCAATAAATCCATGAAATACGTTGGCCAGGTGAGAAAAGAGCTGGGAATCCGTACGGTATTTAACATCTTAGGACCTCTTGCAAATCCGTCCCGTGCAAAAAATATGGTCGTTGGTGTATACAGTCCGGCATTGACGGAGAAAATAGCAAAAGCTATGGGCAGACTTGGCGTGGAGCGCGGATTTGTCATCAGTGGAAATGATAATATGGATGAATTTACGTTAAGCGGAACGACCACAGTATCAGAGATTGATGGGGAAAATGTAAAAACCTATGAGGTAACACCGGAGCAGTTTGGATTAAAGAGAGCTTCCTTAGAGGAATTGCGCGGTGGAGACGGTGCACAGAATGCCGAGATAACGAAAGCTATTTTAAGCGGAAAAGAAACAGGAGCAAAACGTGAGATTGTTCTTTTGAATGCCGGAGCAACTCTTTATATCGGAGGGGTTGCAGAATCCATAGAATCTGGTGTAAAATTAGCGGCAGAAACTATCGACTCCGGAAAAGCAATGAAAAAACTTGAGGAATTAGTCAGAGTTTCAAATTCATAGAAAAGCACGAAAAGTGCAGGAATGGAGAAAATAATGATACGATTTAACAGCGATTATACGGAAGGATGCCATCCGGCAATTTTAAGAAGACTCGAAGAGACAAACATGGAACAGACGGCGGGATATGGAGAGGATGAATATTGCAGGGAGGCGGCAGAACGGATAAAAGCTGTCTGCGAAGCACCGGATGCCAATGTACATTTTCTGGTTGGGGGGACACAGACCAATGTCACAGTGATCGCATCTGCATTAAGACCCTATCAGGGAGCCATCACGGCGACGACCGGACATATCAATGTGCACGAGACAGGGGCAGTTGAGGCGTGCGGATATAAATGCCTGACGGTCGATACGCCGGATGGCAAGCTGACGGCAGAGCAGGTTGAAAAATATACAAAAGCACATTTTGCTGATGAGAGTTTTGAACATATGGTACAGCCGAAACTCGTGTATATTTCCAATCCGACGGAACTTGGAACCATCTATAAAAAGGCAGAACTTGAGGCGTTATACCGGGTTTGCAGGGAAAACGATCTGTATCTGTTTTTAGACGGAGCGAGACTTGGATATGGACTTGCATGCCGGGAAAATGATCTGACGATGGCAGATATTGCTGCGAATACGGATGTTTTTTATATCGGAGGAACCAAGGTAGGTGCTTTGTTTGGTGAGGCAGTCGTGATCACCAATCCTGAACTGAAAAAAGATTTCCGTTATAGCATCAAGCAGCGTGGCGGTATGCTGGCAAAAGGAAGATTGTTAGGAATTCAGTTTCTGACTTTATTTGAGGAGAACCGTTATTTTGAAATATCAGCACATGCAGCACGACTTGCAGAAAAATTAAAAGATGAATTAACAAAAATGAACATTTCGTTCTATATCAATTCCCCGACAAACCAGCAGTTCCCGATTTTGCCGGATGATGTATTAGACAAGCTGCGGGAAAAATACAGCTTTGCATATCAGGCAAGGGTGGATGAAACACACAGTGCAGTGCGTTTCTGTACCTGCTGGGCAACAAAAGAAGAAAATGTTGAAGCACTTCTTGCAGACATAAGAGCAATCATATAGAAATGGAGATTACCGGTATGTCGGCAAAGAAAAAAATATTATTACTCGCAACAGGGGGTACGATTGCTTCTAAAAAGTCTGAGAATGGATTAAAGCCACAGATCACACCGGAAGAACTGTTAGAGTATATTCCGCAGGTAAAAGAATTTTGTGAGGTATCTGCAATACAGCTTTTGAATCTCGACAGTTCTAATATGGAACCGGAACATTGGAAAAAAATTGTACATGCAATCCGGGAATATTATGATGCTTATGATGGATTTGTCATTGCACATGGCACGGATACAATGGCATATACAGCTGCTGCACTTTCTTATATGATCCAGAATTCAACAAAGCCGATCGTGATCACGGGAGCACAAAAACCGATCGACCTTGAAATTACGGATGCAAAATCAAATCTGATCGACAGTTTTTTATATGCGGCAGATGCAAAATCACAGGGCGTGCAGATTGTTTTCGATGGTAAAGTCATTGCGGGAACGCGTGCAAAAAAAGTAAGATCGAAAAGCTATAATGCTTTTTCCAGCATTGATTTTCCGTCACTGGCAGTGATTCAGGATGGCAATATCATGCGTTATCTGCCGATGCTCCCATATGAGGATGAAGTACGGTTCTATGAGGAACTTGACGAGAACATTTTCCTGATGAAACTGATCCCCGGTATCCGTCCGCGGATGTTACAGAGTATTTTTGAAAATTATGACTGTATTATAGTGGAAAGTTTTGGTGTGGGCGGTATTCCAAAATCCATAGCGGATGAGTTTTACCGTCTGTGCAGACAGTACCCGGACAAACTGGTAGTCATGGCAACACAGGTGGCACACGAGGGTAGTGATATGACCGTATATGAGGTCGGGCATGATATGAAAAAGTACTGTCGTTTCTTAGAATCTTATGATATGACACTTGAATCGGTCATCGCAAAGACAATGTGGATGCTTGGAAATTTTGATCTGCACAGCATAGATGTGGAGGACATTTTCTACCGCAGCATTAATTATGATGTGATTTTTGGAAAAAACAGAAAATGTTAAAACAGATTGTAAACAAAAGTGAAATATTCAGTTGACAATAGGAAAGAATCGGACTAGACTGTAAAAAAACAAATGCGGAAACATTTTTTTCGCAGAAAAGAGGAGAAAATGAAAATTTCAACAAAAACAATCGTTACCGTTGGGATGTTTACTGCAGTCCTCGCAGTTCTTTCCATTCTTCAGATTCCGATGCCGACCGGTGTGCCGATCACCCTGCAGACTTTTGCAATGGCATTGTGCGGTTATGTGTTAGGATGGCAGTCTGGAGTGGCAGCAACATTACTTTATATTGTACTTGGAACTGTTGGTGTACCGATTTTTGCGGGAATGAGTGCAGGACCGGGAGTGCTGTTTGGCTATACCGGTGGATTTATTTTTGGATTTATTTTTCTGACATTGTTATGTGGCATTTCTGTCCGCAGAAAAAATCCGGCGGTAAAGATCATCCTTGGAGTAATCGGTCTTTTGATCTGTCATCTGCTTGGTGCTGTTCAGTATGCAGTTTTGGCGCATATTACTATTGGAGCATCTTTAGTGGCAGTGTCACTGCCTTATATTGTAAAAGATGTGATTTCAGTGGTTGGTGCTTATCTGGTTGCCATTGCTGTCCGTAAGGCGCTTTATGCAGGAAATATTTTACAGGATGCAAAGGCAGCTTAAAGGTGGCATATCTATGAAAAAATTTCGTGTGCACCATATTTTGTGTACCGTCCTTTACCGGGGAGAGGGATACAGTGGCACCTTCTGTGACAATATGACACAGAAGGTGCGGGAACTGAAGGCAGACCCGGAAGAACCGCTCATGCTCGTGACAGACCCAGATATGATCTGTGCGCGCTGTCCGAACCGGACATCGGATGATACCTGTGTGGATGATAAAAATCATGTAAAATCAAAAGATCTGGAGCTGTTAGAACTGTTCGGATTAAAAGAAAATCAGCTTTATTCTTACAGGGAACTGCTGCAGTGTGCAGAAAAAAAGCTTGATAAGGAAAACTTTTTAAAAAGCTGTGGACGATGCAGATGGTATCAGCAGGGATTGTGCAGTTATGAAGAATGGCTCGAAAATGCCAGAAAAATCTTAAATTTTCTTAAAGAACTTTAGAATCAGATCTGGAAACAGTATAATAGTACCAGTATAGAGACTTCAGCATAAGTATGCTGAAGTCTTTTGCTTAACAGGATTCTTTTCTGGATAGACAGTATGAAAAATATGCCTGACAAGGGAAATCAATATTTTATTCCGTTTTCTTGTTAATATAATTCGTCTTATACTTTGAGTAAATGATCTTCTGGCTGTGGTAGAGTCCGAAATAACCGGAAAGCATGTAGCTGAAAGCAACTGCCAGTAAAAAGTATGGCATTCCGTCATAACCGAACAGCTCAAAACTGATCAAAAGAGAAGTGATCGGACAGTTAGTTACACCGCAGAATACAGCAGCCATGCCGACAGCGGTGCAGAGTGCAGGCGAAAAGCCGAGCAGGTTTCCGAACAGACATCCAAACGCTGCACCCGTGAAAAACGAAGGCACGATCTCGCCGCCTTTGTAGCCAGCGCCAAGCGTGGCAGCTGTAAAGATCATTTTCAGTAAAAATGCTTCCGGGCGCACGGTGCCGTCGATGCACTGTGCGATGATATTGACGCCTGTTCCGTTGTAATTCTGGTTGCCGACAAGCAGTGTCAGCACGATCACGATACATCCGCCGACGAAAACCCTTACATAGGGATTCTTGAAAAAATGTTTATAAAGCGCTTCGGACTGGTGCAGCATCACGCAGAACAGGATACTGATACCGGCGCAGAGAATTGCCAGCACGGAGATGCGGACGGCGTTGCCGATTCCGAAGGAGGGAATCGAATCAATGAGAAAAAGTTCCTGCGAAATTCCGAAAGAAACGGCAATCCCATGCGCAACAAGGGAAGAGATTACGCATGGAACCAGTGCAGCGTAATACATGATGCCGACACTTACAACTTCCATGGAGAAAATAGCAGCAGCCATAGGTGTGCCAAACAATGCTGAGAAACAGGCACTCATGCCGCACATGATCATAATATGCTTGTCCTTGTCGTCAAAATGAAACAGTTTACCAATTCCGTTACCGATGCTTCCGCCAAGCTGCAAAGCAGCACCCTCACGGCCTGCAGATCCGCCAAACAAATGGGTGATCAGTGTGGAAATAAAGATCAGTGGTGCCATCTTAAGCGGCAGATTATCGTCGGAATGGATCGCAGAAATCACGAGATTGGTACCGGTGTCATGCTCGTCGTGAAGCAGACGGTAACAGCCGACAATCACAAGACCTCCAAAAGGAAGCAGAAAGATCAGCCATGGATGTTTGGTGCGGATCAGTGTGACTAGCGTCATGCCAAAATAAAATAATGTTCCGGCGCCTCCGGCAACAACACCGGAGATAATTGCAAACAGAACCCATTTAATAGAAGTTTCAATGCGTTTTAAATTGTGTTTTATCTTATGCCTGATGATTTCTTTCATATCTGTAAACTCCATTTTCATAAACTTTTAAGTTTAAATTTCTAACAAAATCTTAGCATTTTCCTGCTTTTTTTACAATATAAAACAGTAACAAGTGCAATGTGCACAAAAAATGAATGCAATATTTGGATAAAACATTGAAAATGTCAAAAGAGACTTGCGCTTTTGAAAAGAGTGTCTTATAATTTGATCATCACATGAAAACGTTACCGGTAGCATTACCGTAAACAATACCGGAAACGTTCCATAAGATACCATACACAATTTCAGGAGGGTAAAAAAGATGAAAAGAAAAGTTTTATCAGTGATGTTAGCATCCGCTATGTTAGCAACCATGTTTGCAGGATGTGGTAACGGAAATGCGGGGAATACTTCCGGAACAGCAAATGCAGGAAACAAGACAGAAGAGGCTGCAAAGACAGAAGAGGCTGCAAAGACAACCGAGGCATCTGATGCAGAAAAGACTGCAGACAGTGCATCAGGAAGCGGTTCTGTATATTATCTGAACTTCAAACCGGAGCAGGATCAGGCATGGCAGGATTTAGCAGGTATCTATACAGAGCAGACGGGTGTGCCGGTAACAGTTATCACCGCAGCAGACGGTACATATGAGCAGACATTAAAATCTGAAATGGCAAAGAGCGAGGCTCCTACATTATTTCAGGTAAATGGACCGGTAGGACTTGCAAACTGGAAAGATTACTGCTATGACTTATCCGACAGCGAGATCTGCAAACAGCTTTCCAGTGAAGATTTTGCATTAAAGAATGACGCTGGTGAGGTTTCCGGTGTCGCATATGTGCTCGAGACATACGGTATCATTTACAATAAGAAGATTTTAAATGATTACTGTACCATGGATAACGCAGTGATTTCTTCTCCGGATGAGATCAACAGCTTTGATAAATTAAAAGCAGTGGCAGATGATATTCAGGCGAGAAAAGATGAGATCAACAGCCAGTTCGGATACGATCTTCAGGGTGCATTTACATCTGCAGGTATGGATGGATCTTCTGACTGGAGATTTAAGACACATCTTGCAAATCTTCCAATTTACTATGAATACAAAGACAAAGGCATCACAAGCACAGATGCGATTGAGGGAACATACCTTGACAATTATAAACAGATCTGGGATTTATACATCACAGATTCTACCTGTGAACCAGGTGTCCTCTCCAGCAAGACAGGTGATGAAGCTGAGTCAGAGTTCGGTATGGAAGAAGCAGTATTCTATCAGAATGGTACATGGGAGTACGGCAATCTGACAAACGAGGATAATGGATATTTAGTAACAGCAGATGATATGGGCATGATGCCGATTTACATTGGTGCTCCTGGTGAAGAAAATCAGGGACTCTGCACAGGTTCCGAAAACTACTGGTGTGTAAACAAACAGGCTTCGGAGGAAGATATCCAGGCAACACTTGATTTCTTAAGCTGGGTAATTAATTCGGATGAAGGACGTGACTCCATGGCGCATGCAATGGGATTCACAACACCATTCTTAACATTTACCGGTGACTATGTAGCTGACAACGTATTCATTCAGGATGCAAACCAGTATATTGCAGATGGCAAGACTCCTGTTTCATGGAACTTCTCAACCATTCCTTCTGAGACATGGAAAGATGGCGTTGGCTCCGCATTACTTGAGTATGCACAGGGTACCGGTGACTGGGATGCAGTTGTAAGCGCATTCGTAGACGGCTGGGCAACTGAGTATGCAGCAGCAAACGGACAGTAAAATAATAATTTCTCTTTTAGAAAATAGTAAATTTGTGCGGTATCTGTGCCGATACCGCACAAACCATATATAACGGAAATTTTCTGAAAGAACTGTATTTAGAGATTGAACGGATTTATGAGAGGTTAAAGACTATGGAGAAATCAATAAAAAAATATTTTCCAATTTTTGCGCTCCCGACTTTAGTGGCATTTACCATAGGTTTTATAGTTCCTTTTCTTATGGGTATCTATTTATCATTTTGTGAATTTACCACAGTAACGGATGCGTCCTTTGTTGGACTGAAAAATTACCTGCGTGTATTTACCGATCCAACATTTGTACATGCGCTGTGGTATACCGCATTATTTACAGTGGTATCAGTGATTACAATCAATGTATTTGCATTTACCATAGCGATGCTTTTAACAAAGGGAATTAGGGGAACAAATGTGTTCCGGACCGTATTTTTTATGCCAAACCTGATCGGAGGTATCGTTTTAGGATATATCTGGCAGATCCTTTTAAACGGAATTCTGGCAAACTTCGGAAAAACATTGACCTATTCTTCCTCATATGGTTTCTGGGGACTGATCGTTTTGATGAACTGGCAGCAGATCGGTTATATGATGATCATTTATATTGCGGGTATCCAGAACATTCCGGGTGAACTGATCGAGGCGGCAAAGATGGATGGTGCAAACAGCTGGCAGCTGTTAAAGAAAGTAACGATTCCGATGGTTATGCCATCCATCACAATCTGTACATTCCTGACACTGACGAACTCCTTTAAGCTGTTCGACCAGAACCTTGCATTGACAGCAGGAGAGCCGTCAAATAATTCACAGATGCTTGCGTTAAATATCTTTGATACATTTTATGGAAGAAATGGATGGGAAGGTGTCGGACAGGCGAAAGCGGTGATCTTCTTTATCATAGTGGCAGTCATCGCACTGGCACAGAACCGTCTGACCAGAAGTAAGGAGGTACAGCAGTAATGGCAAAACAGACAGACAATCAGGTAAGTGCAGTAAGGCGTGCAAAACACGGATGGATACTGACACTGTTTTTCAGTATTTTAGCTGTATTTTATCTGTATCCGATTTTTTTGGTGCTGATCAACTCGTTAAAGAAAAAAGGATTTATTATGAAAAGTCCTTTTGCACTTCCGGATGAGCGTTCTTTCTTCGGTATGACAAACTTTGTAAAGGGAATTGAGAAGACGAATTTCTTTGCAGCATTTGGAAACTCAGTCATTATCACAGTAGGTTCCGTGGCAGTGATCATATTCTGCACATCCATGTGTGCATGGTTTATCACCAGAGTACATAATAAATTTACCATGGCACTTTACATGTTATGTCTTTTCTCCATGATCGTGCCGTTCCAGATGGTAATGTTCCCGTTATCTAAGCTGGCAAACATGATGCATTTGAGCAACCCGATCGGTATTATATTAGTATATCTGGGATTTGGAGCAGGACTTGCGGTATTTATGTTCTGTGGATTTGTAAAGAGCATTCCGTTAGAGATCGAGGAGGCCGCCATGATCGATGGCTGTACACCAATCCAGACCTTCTTCCAGGTCGTATTCCCAATCATGAAACCGACGGTTATCACGGTTGCAATCTTACAGGCAATGTGGATCTGGAATGATTATCTGTTGCCGTATCTGGTACTTGACCTGAAAAAATATAAGACAATCCCGATTGTAATCCAGTATTTAAAAGGCGGTTACGGTGCGGTAGACTGGGGTACCATGATGGCGATGCTGGTACTCGCAATCATCCCGATCATCATTTTTTATGGAATCTGTCAGAAATATATTATTGAAGGAGTAGTTGCAGGAGCGGTAAAAGGCTGATATCTTATTAAGAAATGTATATTTTTTGTTGAAATTTGACAAAAATTCAAATTTCACGAAAAAATACGAAAAAATAGTAGACAGGAATGAAAAATATGGTTACGATAAAAGACATAGCCAGGGAATCAGGATATTCCGTCAGTACCGTGTCGCGTGTGCTGAATCACAGAAATGATGTCAGTCCGGATGCAAAAAAGAAAATCGAAAAAGTAGTCGCAGCGTATAATTTTGTGCCAAACAATAATGCGAAACATCTAAAACAGAGTAATTCCAAATCCATTGGTGTGCTGGTAAAAGGTATCCAAAATATGCTTTTTGCCAGCATCGTGGAAGAAATCCAGTGTATGATTGAAAATACAGACTATACGCTGATCGTATCCTATTTAGATGAGGATGCAGATGAGGTGGAGCAGGCAGTTCTCCTCTGCAGGGAGAGAAAGCCGCTTGGACTGCTCTTTTTAGGAGGTAATCCGGAGTATTTCAAAAAAGAATTTGCGCAGGTCGATGTGCCGTGTGTGCTTGTGACAAACCTTGCAGACCAGATGGATTTTCCAAACCTTTCTTCTGTTGCGACAGACGATATCGCCGCTGCAAAATGTGCAGTGGATGCGTTATTTGATGCAGGTCATACGAAGATTGGTATTTTAGGTGGAGATATTGAAAAATCGTACACCAGCCATCAGCGTTTTATCGGCTGTCAGCAGAGCTTTTTGGAACATGATACTGTGTTTGTGCCGGAAAAAAGCTACGAAAAAGCACGATTTTCCTATGACAGCGCATATCGCGGTATGAAACGGCTGATCGCCAGGTGTCCGGATATCACGGCTGTGTTTGCCATGTCGGATGTCATGGCGATCGGTGTGATCCGTGCACTGCGGGATTTAGAATACCGTGTGCCGGAGGATGTGTCAGTGATTGGATTTGACGGAACAGCTCTGGCAGAATACTATAATCCGAAACTTGCAACCATTAAACAGCAGTATCAGACACTTGCAACCAGAAGCGTGGAAATCCTGTTTGGGCAGATTGAGTTAAAGCGGAGTCAGATTCATGAGATCGTTCCGTTTGAACTGGCAAGTGGAGAAAGTATTCAAAAAATCAGGTAACACATACAGATAGTAGGAGGAACAAATATTATGAGGACCAGCGGTGTGCTGATGCACATATCTTCCCTGCCGTCTCCTTACGGGATCGGTACCATGGGAAAAGAAGCAAGAAAATTTGCAGATTTTTTGAAAAGGGCAGGTCAGAAATACTGGCAGATCCTGCCAATCTGTCCGACCAGCTACGGAGATTCTCCGTATCAGTCTTTTTCCAGCTTTGCAGGTAATCCTTATTTTATTGATTTAGAATATCTTTGCAAAGAAAAATTACTGACAAAAAAAGAATGTGAATCATTTTCGTGGGGAACCAATCCGCGGTATGTGGATTATGGTCAGATGTATGCCTCACGTTATCCTTTGTTGAAGAAAGCATATGACCGGTTCCGGAAAAATGAGCCGGAAGATTTTGCAGTATTCTGCAAGGATGAAGCAGAGTGGCTGGATGAATATGCACTTTTTATGGCATTAAAAGATGCTAACGGCGGTGTTGCATGGTTTGAGTGGGAAAAAGACTTAAAAACCAGAAAAACGGAAGCCTTAAAAGAAGCGCGGGTTACCTATGCAGAAGATATTGCGTTTTATAAAATGTTACAGTATCTGTTCTTTAAACAGTGGTGGGATTTAAAAGCGTATGTCAATGATCTTGGCATTGAGATCATCGGTGACGTGCCGATCTATGTTGCCGGAGACAGTGCAGATGTATGGGCAGATCCGGGACAGTTCTATCTTGATAAAGAATTAAATCCGATTGATGTAGCAGGCTGCCCGCCGGATGCATTCTCGGCAGACGGACAGCTCTGGGGCAATCCGTTATTCCGCTGGGATGCTATGAAAAAAGACGGTTACAGCTGGTGGACGAAGCGTGTAAAAGCGATGTCAAAATTATACGATATCGTCCGTATCGATCATTTCCGCGGTTTCGATTCTTACTATGCGATCCCGGCAAAAGATGATACGGCGAGAAATGGTGAGTGGAGAAAAGGTCCTGGCATGGATCTGTTCCGTACGATGGAGAAAAAACTCGGAAAGTTAAATATCATCGTGGAGGATCTTGGTTTCCTTACACCTTCCGTTTTAAAACTGGTAAAAGATTCCGGATTCCCGGGAATGAAGGTCATCCAGTTCGCATTTGATTCAAGAGAGGGCAGTGATTATCTGCCACACAACTATGAGAAACATTGTGTCGTATATACAGGAACACATGACAATGATACGTTGATGGGCTGGATGAAGACAGCACCGAAGGCAAGTGTTAAATTTGCGAAAGAGTACTTAAATCTCACGGAGGAAGAAGGTTTTAACTGGGGTATGATGCGCGCTGCATGGGCATCAGTCGGAGATATGGCGATCGTTCCGATGCAGGATCTGATCGGAATCGGTTCCGAGGGACGTATGAATACACCGTCCACACTCGGCGGTAACTGGGAGTGGAGAGCAACTTCAGACCAGATCACCGGAAAACTTGCAAAACGTCTCTATAAATATATGGAGATGTATGGACGTTTAAACAAAGATCAGGAAGAGGAAGAAGAAACCGAAGCGGAGGAGAAGAAAGTATCCGCAGAGGAAAAATAACAGACCGCATACAGGTCTGATGGCATGAAAAACAGAAGTTTAGAGGGGGGATTCTGACCGGTCACATGTTAGAATCCTCCTTTTTATATTATGGGTTCCTTTTTGTCGGAAAATGTTTTAAAATAACAAATAATCGAAAGCTTATATGGGGGGATACATGCTATATTTTATTGTCAATGAAAAGTCAAAAAGTGGGAACGCAAAGCAGATCTGGAAAGAGATCGAGGAAGTGCTTAAGGTGAGAAACGTTTCCTATCAGGCATTTGTATCGGAGTACCGTGGACATGCCGGTAAACTCGCTGCAGAGATCTGTGCCATGGATGACAATGATATCTGCCTGGTCGCAGTCGGTGGGGATGGAACGGCAAATGAGGTGATCAATGGGATCACGGATTTTGAAAAGGTACGTTTCGGCGTGATCCCGACCGGTTCCGGCAATGATCTTGCCAGAGGATTGTTACTCTCGAAGGATCCGAAAAACGGTGCCATACATATTTTAAATGCGATGAAAAAATCGCGTGAGGATACCTGGTGTATGGATTTGGGAGAGGTGAACTTTGGGGAGGAAAAAAGACTGTTTGCCATCAGCGCGGGGATTGGACTGGATGCGTTAGTCTGTAAAAAAGCATTAAAATCAACGATCAAAGATATCCTGAATAAAATCCGGCTTGGAAAACTGACGTATCTGGTACTGACCGTGCAGTCATTATTTACGATGCAGACCGCGGATGCAGAGATCTTTTTTGACCGGGAGGAAGGTTTACAGAAAAAAAGAATGATCTTTACGGCTGCGATGAATTTTAAAGCTGAGGGAGGCGGTGTGCCGATGGCTCCGGCAGCATCCGCCTGTGACGGGAAATTATCATTCTGTGAAGCAGCGGGGATCCCGAAGTGGAGAACATTTCTATGTCTGCCGTTTTTAGTGGCGGCAAAGCATACGTCTATCCATGGATTTTCTGTGACGGATGCCAAAGACTGTACGATCCGTTTAAGCCGTCCGATGGTTGTCCATGCAGACGGGGAGTACTGTGGGGAAGTGACGGAAGTTCATTTCCACTGTCTGCCGGGAAAACTTCGCGTGTTAAAATAATGAAATTGCGGACACTGCCGTCATAAACAGGCGTTCTTCTTCATAAAATGTTACAACATATGGAGGAGAATATCTGATGGAACATTTCAGTGATAACAGGGAATTTGACTTATACCGGGATATCAATACCCGTACCAATGGAGAGATCTACATAGGAGTTGTGGGGCCGGTGCGAACCGGAAAGTCCACATTTATTAAACGGTTTATGGATCTTATGGTGCTTCCGTTTATGGAGGATGAGCATGCGCGGGAGCGCACTATAGACGAGTTGCCACAATCCGCGGCTGGGAAAACGATCATGACAACGGAACCGAAATTTATCCCGCAGGAGGCGGCAGAGATCATTTTGCCGGAACTGCCGGGGAGCAGTGCCGGCATGCCACAGCCGGCACTTTCGCAGTCTGTACTGCCGGGGACTGCAATACAGGGATCTGCCGCACAGCCGAAGATAAAGGTGCGTCTGATCGATTGTGTCGGGTTTATGGTGGAGGGAGCATCCGGTCATATGGAAGGAAATGAAAGCCGCATGGTAAAAACACCATGGTCGGAGCAGGAAATTCCATTTACGACAGCTGCGTCGATCGGTACTCAGAAAGTGATCCGGGATCATGCAACGATCGGAATCGTTGTGACGACCGATGGCACGATCGGGGAACTGCCGCGAAATGCATATGTAAAAGCGGAAGAACAGACGGTGGAGGAACTGAATGCGATCGCAAAACCATATGTCATTCTGTTAAATTCACAGAAACCGTACAGTGATGAGACGATGGAACTTGCAGCCGAACTGAAAGAAAAATATCAGACTGCCGTTTTGCCGGTCAACTGTGAGCAGCTGCGGAAAGATGATATTGTCCGCATTTTAGAGAATATCCTCTGTGAATTTCCAGTGACGCGTGTCGAATTTTTTATTCCAAAATGGACGGAAATGCTAAAGCCGGAGCATCCGATGAAAGCGGAAATCATTAAAACTGCATCCGGGATTTTAGACAGTATGCATAAAACGGGAGATGTAAGAGCACTTTCCTTTACACCGGAGCAGTATGTTTCGCAGATCAAGATCGACGAGACGGATCTTGCGACCGGGCGCGTGGTGGTGCGGATGGATTTAGACGATAAATATTATTATGAAAATATAAGTGAACTGACTGGTGTGCCGATCGCAGGTGAATATGAGCTGATCTCCATGATAAAAGAGATGGCAGGGCAGAAAGAGGCTTATGAAAAAGTGTCAGATGCTTTTGAAGCGGTTCAGGTAAAAGGTTATGGCGTTGTGAGTCCGGGACTTTCCGATATCAAAATGGAAGAGCCGGTGCTGATCCGGCATGGCAATAAATTTGGCGTCAAAATGAAAGCGGTATCGCCGTCGATCCATATGATCCGTGCAAATATTGAGACCGAGATCGCTCCAATTGTCGGCAGCGAGGAGCAGGCAAATGATCTGATCTCTTACATCAAACAGGGACAGCAGAGCGAAGAGGGTGCATGGGAAACAAATATTTTCGGCAAATCGGTTGGAGAACTGATGGAGGATGGAATCCGTAACAAGATCGCAATGATGGATGATGAATGTCAGATGAAATTGCAGGATACAATGCAGAAAATTGTAAATGATAATACTGGTGGTATGGTATGCATTATCATTTGATGCGGTAGTATTGCGAAAACAAACGTAAAATCAAAAATAAGTAACCTTAAAAAGAAAAGAGAAAAACAGATGAAAAAATTTATTCAGGGAATGTATCAGAAAAAGAATTTTGGGGTAAGGCTGGCTGCTGTGATCCTGTCCGTAATTGTGATGGGATTTGCACTGTCGTTGCTGGTGCTTGTGGATCTTGGAACAGATCCCTGTACCAGCATGAATCTTGCTATTTCGGAAAAAATTGGAATGGGAATCGGAAACTGGCAGGCACTGCTCAATACGATCATATTTGTCTTTGTCATTTTGCTTGGCAGGGAAAATATCGGATTTGGAACACTTGCCAATATGTTTTTAGTTGGATATTCACTGCAGTTTTTTTCCTGGGTATGGGATAAGATCTTACCGGCAGGACTGTTTGATTCGATGGCAGTGCGTATTCTGGTGCTGATTCCGGCACTGGCGATATTTGTTGTATCAGCGGCCGTATATATGGATGTAAAATTAGGAACAGCACCTTATGACGCGATTGCATTTATCATTGCAAAATGGATGCCGAAGGTACCGTTCCGTCTGATCCGTATGGCATTTGATTTTACCGTTATTGTGATCGCATTTTTATTCGGTGGCAAGATCGGAATCGTAACGATCCTGATGGGATTTACGCTCGGACCGGTGATCGGTGCTGTCGGTGAGAAAATCGGTCGTTTTATCGAGTGCGACTAAAGAATCAGATTTATTATCATCTGATGATTTTTGCGGGAGATGCTGGTATTTCCCGCTTTTTTGAAATTCGTTGTAGGCATCCTGATAAGCGGCGACAATGTATTCTTTCATGGGATCTTTGTCGCTTACCATCGACATGGTGTCCGAAAATACTTTGGCAGCTTCTTCCTTGCTTTTGCAGTGTTCTAACTGCTGTTCGAGAGAGTCGCGCATCGCCTGGATTCTGGCTGCCTGCATATAGAGCTGGGGATCTACTGCCTGAAGAAAACGCATTTCTTCTTCGGTCAGTTTTTTCCCACTTTTTAATTTTGCCTGAATTCTGGCTAATTCTGCCTGCTTTTCTTCTTCGGTCATACCGCAGGCGGGGCTTAAAAGCTCGGAGATGTTCTGCGTCAGGTCAAAGGCATCCATGCCGGAAAAACTGACTGCATTTAAAGTATCATCACCGGAAGAAAGACCGATGGAAGATTTGGATAAACGGTCTGTAATCTGATCGACCACATTCCTTTTGCCGGAAGATGGGTTTAAAATCTTTTTTAAACCGGAAAGATTGAACTGAGTCATAAAATTCTCCATTCCTGCACTGTGTTTCCGTGCATATGAAAAGTATAGCCTGTGATGTATTCTTACAAAATATATCGGGGAAAATCAGCTTTTGTTTAGGATGGAGATTGGATTTTATGATTTCTTCTGTTATAATCGAAAATGACAGTGTTGTAAAGAATTTTCAATTATGAAAAAATGAAGTAAGGAAGCATCAGCTGTTTTTGAAAGACAAGAAGGGAGAAGTTCCGGAGAAGCCGGAATTGACAGAATATAGGACAAGGAGAAGAATGGAGGATGATTATGAATCCGGCATACGAAAAATTATTAAAATGCTATGACAGCTATAAAGCAAAGATTGATTTTACTCCTAAGGTGGCATTGATTTTAGGCTCTGGTCTTGGCGACTATGCGGATGATATCCGCGTGGTGGATACGTTAGATTACCATGACATTGAAGGATTTCCAGTGTCGACGGTTCCGGGACATAAGGGCAGATTTATCTTCGGATATGTGGATGATGTCCCGGTCGTGTGCATGCAGGGGCGTGTGCATTATTATGAGGGATATGAGATGAGCGATGTTGTTTTGCCGACGAGGCTGATGAAAATGATGGGCGCAGAAGTTCTGTTTCTCACCAATGCAGCAGGTGGCATCCAGCTTGGCATGCATGCCGGGGATTTCATGCTGATCAAAGACCAGATTGCAAGTTTTGTGCCATCACCGCTCCGTGGAGCCAACATTGAGGAACTTGGTGTGCGTTTCCCGGATATGAGCCAGATCTATGACTTAGATCTGCAGGATATTGTAAAACGTGCAGCATCAGCACTTGAGATCCGCATCAAAGAGGGCACTTACATCCAACTCTCCGGACCGCAGTTTGAGACACCGCATGAAGTCGCCATGTGCCGCACTTTAGGTGCTGACGCCGTCGGCATGAGTACTGCCTGTGAGGCGATCGCTGCAAAACACATGGGAATGAAAGTGCTTGGAATCTCCTGTATCTCCAACCTTGCGAGCGGCATCTCATCAATTCCGCTCTCACACGCAGAAGTTCAGGAGACGGCTGACGCCGTTGCCCCGAAATTTAAGGCGCTCGTAACTGAAACGATCAAAGCGATCGGAGCACAGCAGAATTAAAGTTACTACAACTCAGTAGATCAAAAACGGCGGTCACACTTTTTGATCCACTGAACGAAAAACACAAAAAGAAAAGAGGAAAAACAATGAACATACGTTTCTACAACGCAAAAATATTAGTTCTGGCAGAAAACCACAAATTCCAGATCACCGAAGGCGAACTCTGGGTAAAAGGAAAAGAAATCTGCTACATCGGGGACGGTAAGACAGGCGTGGATGCTGTCTGCAAAAACGTTGAAGTTTTGGTATGGGAGCGCGAGATTGACGCAAAAGGCAACCTTTTAATGCCGGGATTTAAAGATGCGCACACCCACACGGCAATGACATTTTTGCGTTCCTATGCGGACGACCTTCCACTGCAGGACTGGCTGAACAAACAGGTATTCCCAAAAGAAGGACAGCTTACCGAAGATGATGTATACTGGCTTAACATCCTTGGAATTATGGAATATTTAACCAGCGGTATTACGTCCAACTTTGATATGTACTTCTTCCCGCCGGTCGATGCAAAGGCATCGGTAGATACCGGATTCCGTACCGTTCAGACCAGCGGATTGAACAACTTTGGCGGCACGGTAGAGTTGATGGAGGAAAATTATCACATTGTCAATGAGATGAGCGACCTGACAAGCTTTATCGTGGGATTTCATGCAGAATACACGACATCAAAAGAACTGATGGAGGGCGTGGCAAAACTGGCACAGAAATTAAAATCCCCGGTATGGCTGCACAATTCCGAAACAAAACTGGAAGTGGCAGAGTGCAAAGAGCGCTGGGGTATGACACCGACACAGCTTACGGATGCACTTGGTATGTACGAGTACGGCGGCGGCGGTTACCACTGTGTATGGTTTGAGGATGCTGATTTTGAAATTTACAAGAAGAAAAAACTGACAGCAGTGACAAACCCGGCTTCCAACTTAAAACTTGCTTCCGGTATCTGTCCGACCAAACGTTTTGTGGATGAGGGAATCTCCATGGCGATCGGAACCGATGGCCCGGCAAGCAACAACTGCTTGGATATGTTCCGTGAGATGTTTTTGACTTCTGCACTTGCAAAGGTGCGTGAAATGGATGCGGAGTGCGTCAGCGCCGATGAGATCTTATATATGGCAACCACAGGCGGTGCACATGCTATGCAGTTATTTGACTGTGACAGTCTTGCGGTTGGCAAAAAAGCAGACCTTGTCATGATCGATCTGAACCAGCCGAACATGCAGCCGGAAAATAATATCGTGAAAAATCTTGTATACAGCGGAAGCAAGCAGAATGTAAAACTGACTATGGTAAATGGAAAAGTTTTATATGAAGACCAGAAATTTGACATCGGATTTGATCCGGCAGATATTTACCGCCGTGCAAATGAGATCATCCGCCGTATGAAATAACAGAAGGAGAATTATGCAGGTAATATTTATACATCACAGCTGTTTTCTGGTGGAAGTGGATGAGAAGGTGCTGATCTTTGACTGGTTTGCAGGAGACCGCATCAAAGGATACACATTTTGCGGTGTGATTCCGGAATACGAGCCGGACACACCAGTCTATGTGTTTGCAAGTCATAAACATCAGGATCATTTTGATATGGATGTGCTGCACTGGGCAGAAAAATATAAAAATATCCACTATATACTTTCAAAAGACTGTAAAATGAGCCCGCATTTTTTACAGAAACATGGATTTCCGGATGATATCAGAGAGAAGATCACTTATGTTTCGGCAGGCGAAAAATATCAGGTGGATGATGTGAAGATCGAGACACTGCGGTCAACGGATGCAGGTGTTGCATTTTATGTGGAAACACGAGGGGCAACTTTTTTCCATGCAGGAGATTTGAATGACTGGACATGGGAAGGGGCGGGAGATCTGATCAACGGCAGGATGCGCAGGGAATACCGGACACAGATCAAAAAACTGGCGGGAAAACCAATCAATCTTGCATTTGTTCCGATGGATCCGCGACAGGGCGCAGATCAGGAACTCGGAATGGATTATTTTTTGGAGACCACATCCGCGGAATATGTGTTCCCGATGCATATGTGGCAGGATTATTCCCACATCCCGGTTTATAAAAATAAAATATGGAATCCGGGGATGGCGGAGCGTGTGGTGGAAATCACACATGAAAATCAGGTTTTCCTGATTGAGGAAAAGTAGTGTTAACGCTTGACTCATAGGAAAAAAGTGCGTTATACTGAATAAGTTATAGAAGATAGAAAGGCAGGGGTATTTATGGCAGTATTTGGATGGTTTGTACATTATGTGTTAATAATGGTAATTCTTGCAGCTGTTGCAGTTGCTGGAGTATTTGCCGGCAGAAAATGGGCAGAGAAAAGCAAAGCGAAAAAAGACACTGCAGCTTCCGGAAATGCCGGAAAAGAATAATGCCGTCGTGACCCTGCAAAAAGACAGGGCATGAAATAATTTATACAACGTTGGAGGAACTTGTCGTGAAGAAGTTTTATGGAGAAAATGAATTGCGCAGAATGTATCTTGGTTTTTTTGAAAGCAAGGGACATCTTGCGATGAAGAGTTTTTCATTGGTACCACACAATGATAACAGTTTACTATTGATCAATGCAGGTATGGCACCGCTTAAGCCATATTTCACAGGTCAGGAAATACCGCCGAGAAGAAGGGTAACCACATGTCAGAAGTGTATCCGTACCGGTGATATTGAGAATGTCGGTAAGACAGCACGTCACCTGACATTTTTTGAGATGCTTGGCAATTTCTCATTTGGTGATTACTTTAAACATGAAGCAATCCACTGGTCATGGGAGTTTTTGACACAGGTTCTCGGCCTTGAGGAGGACAGACTGTATCCGTCTATTTATGGGGAAGATGATGAGGCATTCGAGATCTGGAACAAAGAAGTAGGTGTTCCGGCAGAGAGGATCACAAGATTTTACCGTGATCCGGAGACCGGAGAATGTGATAACTTCTGGGAGCATGGCGCTGGTCCTTGCGGTCCTTGTTCAGAGATCTATTATGACCGTGGAGAGAAATATGGCTGCGGCAGACCGGACTGTAAAGTAGGCTGTGACTGTGACCGTTTCATGGAGGTATGGAACAACGTATTTACCCAGTTCGAGGGCGACGGTAAGGGCGGTTACACAGAGCTTGCGCAGAAAAACATTGATACCGGTATGGGATTAGAGCGTCTGGCTGTTGTGATGCAGGATGTAGATTCCGTATTTGATATTGATACCATGAAAGCGATCCGCGACAAGGTATGTGAGATGTCCGGCAAAAAGTATCAGGTAGATGCATTAGATGATGTGTCCATCCGTCTGATTACCGATCATATCCGTTCTGCAACGTTTATGATCTCAGATGGTATCATGCCTTCAAATGAGGGACGCGGCTATGTACTCCGCCGTATCATCCGCCGCGCGGCAAGACACGGAAGAATGCTCGGTATTGACGGTATCTTCATGGCGAAACTGGCTGCTACCGTAATCAATGAGAGCAAGGATGGTTATCCGGAACTTGAAGAGAAAAAAGATTTTATCTTTAAAGTATTATCCCAGGAAGAAGAAAAATTTGGAAAAACGATCGATCAGGGACTTTCCATCCTTTCTGATATGGAAAAACAGATGGAAGCAGACGGCGTAAAGGTTCTTTCCGGTGAGAATGCATTTAAACTTTATGATACTTATGGATTCCCGATGGATCTGACACAGGAGATCCTCGAAGAAAAAGGATTCTCTGTCGATGAAGAGGGATTTAAAAAGGCGATGGAAGTACAGCGTACCACAGCGAGAAAAGCCCGCAAAGTGACAAACTACATGGGCGCTGATGAGACAGTATATGAGTCTGTCGATCCTTCTGTTACCACAGAGTTTGTAGGCTATGATTCCTTAAACTGCAAGTCAAAAATTACCGTACTTACCACAGAGACGGAGATCGTTGAGGCATTATCCGATGGAGAGGTTGGAACCGTGATCGTAGAACAGACTCCATTCTATGCTACCATGGGTGGACAGCAGGGAGATAAGGGTATCATCCGCACTGCAGCCGGAGAATTCCAGGTAGAGGATACGATCAAATTACTTGGCGGAAAAGTAGGACATGTCGGAAAGATGATCTCCGGTATGATGAAAACAGGGGATGAGGCAGATCTTTCGGTAGATGCAGCACTCCGTGCAAAGACCTGTAAGAACCATTCCGCAACACATTTACTGCAGAAAGCATTGCGTGAAGTATTAGGAACCCACGTAGAGCAGGCAGGTTCCTATCAGGATGGCGAGCGTACCCGTTTCGATTTCAGCCATTTTGCAGCAATGACACCGGAGGAACTTGAAAAAGTAGAAAAAATCGTCAATGATAAGATCGCAGAGGCAATTCCGGTACGCACAGATGTGATGACTGTGGATGAGGCGAAAAAGACAGGAGCCATGGCGTTATTTGGCGAAAAATACGGTGAGACTGTCCGTGTGGTATCCATGGGAGATTTTTCCAAAGAATTCTGTGGTGGTACTCATGTAAAGAATACATCCGAAATAGCAGCATTCAAGATTATCTCTGAAAATGGTGTTGCAGCAGGCGTCCGCAGAATCGAGGCACTGACCGGAGACAACGTATTTGCTTACTATCGCAATTTAGAGAAAGAACTTTTAGAGGCAGCGAAAGCGGCAAAGGCAACACCGGCGACATTAACAGAGAAAATCGAGCATATGCAGGCAGAGATCAAAGCACTGACCAGCGAAAACGAGTCCTTAAAGAGCAAGGCAGCAAAAGAGGCGCTCGGAGATGTCATGGATCAGATTGTGGAAGTAAAAGGTGTGAAATTACTTGCTTCTGCCGTAGACGGTGTAGATATGAACGGTCTGCGTGATCTTGGAGACCAGTTAAAAGAACAGCTTGGCGAAGGCGTGATCGTACTTGCTTCTTCCTGTGAAGGAAAAGTAAATCTGATCGTTATGGCAACGGATGCAGCAATGAAACAGGGAGCACATGCAGGAAACCTGATCAGGAGCATTGCCGGCAAAGTCGGCGGTGGCGGCGGCGGACGTCCAAATATGGCACAGGCGGGAGGCAAAAATCCGGCTGGTATTTTGGAGGCGATCGCAGAGGCAAAAACAGCACTTGAGGCACAGCTTTCCTAAAAGCTGTTTAGCATGATTGTCCCGCAACTGAAGAATCACGGAAGATGACAGCTTTTTAGCTATGGAGGCAAAAGATGGATAAAGAAATGGAATTTAAAAATAAGAGTATTAAAGAAAAGGTAAACGGAAGCTTTGAAATGATCATAGTTTTATATGTGGTCAGCGTGGCGTTTGCAGTATTTTTAATGTTTGCAGTAAAAATTGTTCCGTCTGCAACAGAGTATTTTGTGCTTGCCGGAGGTATTGTTGTGCTTGCGATTATAACAGTCTGCAGTATTCTGGCAACATTGAAACGGGCTAAGATGCTGATACACTATATTGTAGAACCGGTCAGGGAACTAAGCAGTGTGGCAGAAAAAATCTCTGGTGGAGAACTTGATATTGAAATTGCTTATCAGTCGGAGGATGAGATCGGAGAACTTGCAGAAGATTTTCGCAAAACAGCAACTACGCTGCAACGGATTATAGGAGATCTTAATCATATTCTGGATGCATTTGCAAAAGGTGATTATACGGTAAAATCCGGATGCAGGGATGCTTATGTGGGAGAATTTGATACGGTGCATGCAAAACTGATTGCAACAACAGAACATGTTAGTGATGCTTTAAAATCAATCCGTGAATCTTCGAATCAGGTGGCACAGGGATCCGACCAGCTTGCAGTCAGCGCACAGGATCTTGCCAAAAATGCAACGGATCAGGCAGTGGCCGTTGATTCTTTAGCACAGAGCGTTTCAGAAATCACAGAACAGATTCTTGGAACAAGTAAGTCGATTGATATTGTACATGATAAAGCGAAAGACGTTGGAACAACAGCAGCGGTAAGCCAGCAGAAGATGACAGAACTGACAGAGGCAATGGAGCGTATTTCCGTGACATCCAAGGAAATCGGACAGGTTATCGAAGAAATTGAGAGTATTGCATCACAGACAAATCTGTTGTCCTTAAATGCATCTATTGAGGCAGCAAGAGCCGGTGAGGCAGGAAAAGGATTTGCAGTTGTTGCAGAGCAGATCCGTATGCTTGCTGAGAGCAGTGCAAATTCTGCAGATACGTCAAAACAGCTTTTGACAGAGAACCAGAATGAAGTAGAACACGGTAATCAGGTGACACAGCAGACGGCAGAATCTCTGACGGATGTTCTGAACGAACTGGATGCTATTGTGGGTGAGGTAGCAACGATCCGTACGGCATCTGATCGTGAGGCAGCCTTTGTAAAAGAGATCGAAGACAGCACGAAACAAATCAGCGACGCAATCCAGAGCAACTCTGCAGCATCGGAAGAAACATCTGCTACCAGTGAAGAACTTTCTGCAGAAGCAGATTCCTTAGAGGGCCTTGTAGAGCGTTTTAAACTGCGTTAAATGTTTGTTTAATACAGAGGAGAGAAAATGCAGATGAAAATAAAGGAAAAGATGATTGCTGTGGTTATGGCATTTGCAATGATGTTTACGTTTATTTTTGCAGGTGAAAGCAGTGAAGTAATCGCTGCTGCGAAAACAAAAGCATTAGAGATAAATGTTGATTTTGCCAGGAATGCAGCAAGTGGAGATGACAGCGGGATATATGTAAAAAACCTGATTTCCAATAAAAAAATTACTTTTGGAAAGACTTATGTATTTCAGACAAAAATTTATGTGCCAGCCGTTTATATGAAAACTGGAAGAATATGGGTAAAACCTGCAGTTAATTTTTTTACAGGCAAAAATGGCGATACATATGCCGGAATGGCGCAGTCTTCAAAAGAAGGATATTCTTATGATAAGAATTCGAAAGAAGTAAAAAAATATGGTGATTTTTATGTTGTCAATGTGAAAATACCATTGGATAACTGTGACAGGATTTCTGCATCAAAAGGAAGTGTGTATGGACATCTGTTCATCTCTGGTTTTAATAAGGCATATAAGGGAAGTATTTATGTTGATGATGTGACACTTACTGTAGATAAGAAATCAGTTGTAAAGCAAAATTATGAGAATGGAAAAAACAGTGGTTGCTGGTATTATCTTAACAGATCAGAAAAGGAATATACACCTGCAGTTGTTTCATTCTCAGGAAAAACATTGGATGTGACTAAGACATCGCTTACTATAAAAAAGGGTAAAAAAGCGACGATCAAAGCCACTGCAATGCCAAAAACAAAAATAACATATCAGTCTAAGAACAAGAAAGTCGCTACAGTAAACAGTAAAGGTGTTGTCCGGGGCATTCGGAAAGGAAAGACAACCATTCTTGTCACAGCGAATGGGAAAACTGTTAAAGTTCAGATTACCGTAAAATAATTTCAAATAAAAATCTGAAATTATTTCAAAAATAGGTTGACGAACCGGGAAAATATGTTATAATGCTATATAGTGCAATAAATATTACCCAAACAGTTGAATATGCACAATACGCAACTGGAGGGAGGTTAGGTGTGAGATAATGTCTAGTGTAATTGTAAAAGAAAACGAGACTTTAGATAGCGCTTTACGTCGTTTCAAGAGAAACTGCGCAAAAGCAGGTATCCAGCAGGAGATTCGTAAAAGAGAACACTACGAGAAACCAAGCGTAAAACGTAAGAAAAAATCTGAAGCAGCTAGAAAAAGAAAATACAACTAATAATTAGTTGTAGTGCAAAAAGACTACCGCATGTGTGGTAGTCTTTTTTTTCTCTGAGTGAGGTTATTTACCAGATATATTTTATTGCGATAATAAGTCTATTCGTAAGGTGGATAATCTTTAGAAATATCGTGGAGCAAAGGGCATAGTATTGCAGAAATGCATAAATATGTTTATAATATGAGAAAAGATGTATGAAATACGAATTTAAGATAGAGACAGAATATACGAAATGAGTAGAATGGAGATGATATTTTATGATTAATTTAAAAAACTGCCGGGTAATTATCCGTGAACAGAAAAAAAACAGTGTACTTGCAGACACGGTAATTCTTGGTCATAATCTGCTGACAAATATCATCAAAGTGCGGGCGAGTGCGATGGCATATCGCCCGAAAGAACCAGTGGGACTGCTTGTTTTTCTGGAGAACAAAATATATTCTTATTTAGGTACCGTACAGGGGGCGGTGATCGCAAACGAAATGTCGATTGCGCTATACGATGAAGAACAGAAAAAAGGCAGAAAATTTGAGCGTTATGAGATTGAAGCATCTGGCAAGATCGAAGGTGTCAGGATAAAAAATAACATGATAACGCTCCATAAGCCGATACCGGTTACCATCAAAAATATGAGCGCAAATGGTGTACTGTTTAAAGGAATTTCCGGCTGTCTGGACGTTGGAATGCAGCTACAGCTTTATATGGATGTAACTGATTCAGGAATGCGTTATGAGTATAAAGTGGTTCGTAAGCAGAACAGCAATCCGGAGACCGAAGAGTATGGTTGTAAAATGGTTGCAAAAAAGAAATAGCAGCCATGGGAAATTATTTTGAAAAGATACGAAAAAAGGAACCGTAAAATATGAAAAACAGTTAACAAACTGAAAAATTCATATTTTCACGGTTCTTTTTTAATTAATAACCGAAAGATTCTCCAATCAAAAGTACTTTGATACGTCCTTTGATTCCACTTCTTCTGGTGATGACAACCTGATTACAGATACAGTCCGGAGAAAGACAGTCTGCGCAGGCACCGGTTATGGCACAAGGTGTTTTTTTGTCAAGACGGATACAGTTTTGTGCTGTGGCAACATTATGTACACGGCTCAGGGCCTCGTCTACATTTGCGGCAATTTTATTCATTCCAGCTAAAATAACAACAGTTTCCGGACCATAGATCAGTGCGGCAACACGGTTTCCGGTTCCATCGATGTTGACAAGCTCGCCACCGGTTGTGATTGCATTGGTACTCATAAAATATACGTCGCTGGAAAGAGCGTCGTGATACATTTTTTTTGTTTCATCTGGTGTTTTTGCGGTTGAGCGGTCGATCAGATGGATGGAAGGATCATGGCGGAGCGCTGTCAGCATGCCGGTCTCCTCTAAGGTCATGGAGCCGCCGAAAGATACGGTCTGCCCATCTTTTAAGAATGAAAATGCAAGTTTTTCTGCGTCTTCTACGGTCGGGCAGTAGTAGCCTTCCATCTGGCGTTTTTCAAGGTTTTTGATCACTGTTGCAGCAAGTGTTTCATGGTATTTGCTTTTGATTGTATCCATACATGTACTCCTTTTTATCGTATTTGACATTGGATCGCACTTTGGCAGTCTCAATGTCACTGTGTGCTTCTTTTAGTATAGCACATATTCTTGACTTTTGGGACAGGATAGATAAAATAAAAGAGTTGGAAATGGAGGAATACTATGAGTAAAAACCTGAAAAAGATGATTTCATATTATAAGCCGTATCTGGGAGTGTTCTGGGCAGATATGTTTTTTGCAACGGTATCTGCGGCGGTCGCGCTTGTGATCCCGCTTGTGATCCGTTATGTGACATCTACATTAATCTATATGGAACCGCAGGCGATTTTAGGACAGATCCGTTGGATTGCGCTTATGTTATTCGCACTGGTGGCGGTAGACTGTTACAGCCGTTTTTTTATTGCAAATCAGGGGCATGTGATGGGCGCTAAAATCGAGTATGACATGCGTGCGGAGATTTTTGCACATTTTCAGAAGCTGTCATTTTCCTTTTATGATGATCAGAAGGTTGGGCAGCTGATGTCCCGTATTACGACGGATTTATTTGATATCACAGAACTGATGCACCATGGACCGGAAAACATTATCCTTTCCCTGATCAAAATTATTGGTGCGTTCGTGATCTTAATGAGTATTAAACCGGCACTTGCACTTGCCGCATTTGCAGTGCTGCCGTTCATGTTTCTGTTTGCCTATTACATGAACGGAAAAATGCGACGTGCGTTTCGCAGCAACCGCGAGCGGATCGCCGATATCAATGCACAGATCGAGGATAATTTGTCCGGGATCCGTGTGGTAAAGTCATTTGCGAATGAGGATATCGAAAAAGAAAAATTCCGTCAGGGAAACGAAGGCTTTCTGCGCGCAAAAAAGAACAGTTATTATTATATGGGAAGTTTCTCGGCAGGACTTGGTACTTTTACGACCCTGATCCAGGTAAATGTCATACTTGCGGGTGTCATTCTGATCGCAAAGGGAAGTGTGGATATCAGTGATCTGGTCACATTTTTGCTTTATATCAACGTGTTTACAGAGCCGGTGCGGACACTGATTGATTTTACGGAACAGTTTCAGAACGGATATACCGGGTTTGAACGTTTTCAGGAGATCATGGCGATCGAACCGGATATTGCAGATAAAGAGGATGCAAAAGAGCTGGTCAATGTCAAAGGCGATATCAGCTTTGAGGATGTATCTTTCCAGTATGAGGAAAATACGGAATGTGTGTTAAATCATATTAACCTGAACGTTCCGGCGGGGGCTTATATGGCACTTGTGGGGTCGTCAGGAGCCGGAAAGAGTACACTGTGTTCACTGATTCCGAGGTTTTATGATGTGACGGCAGGAGCAGTTAAGATTGATGGCTGCGATGTCCGGGATATCAGGTTAAAGAGCCTGCGCGACCATATCGGTATCGTACAGCAGGATGTGTATCTGTTTGTCGGAACCGTTTTTGATAATATCCGTTATGGAAAACCGGATGCAACACGTGAGGAAGTGATTGAAGCGGCGAAAAATGCCAATGCACACGATTTTATCATGTCGCTGCCAAATGGGTATGAAACAGATATCGGACAGCGGGGAATCAAACTTTCCGGCGGGCAGAAACAGCGTTTGTCCATTGCAAGGGTATTTTTAAAGAATCCACCGATCCTGATCTTTGATGAGGCGACGAGTGCACTTGACAATGAAAGTGAGAAAGTCGTGCAGGATTCTCTGGAAAAACTGGCAAAGAATCGTACAACATTTGTGATCGCACACCGGCTTTCCACAATCAAAAATGCACAGCGAATCCTGGTTTTGACGGAGGAGGGCATTGCGGAGGAAGGAACGCATGAGGAACTGTTAGAAAAAGGCGGTGTGTATGAAAAACTGTATCAGATGCAGTTTCATAAATAAGAGTGCTGTGTAGAAGAGAAGTGTATAGCGTAAAATATAAAAGTTTCATGAAATCCATGCAAAAATTTGCAAAAGAGAAAAAACTAGAGTAAAATAGTAGTGTTTGTGAAGGGAGAGATAAGACAATGACAAAAATTGATATTATATCTGGCTTCCTTGGAGCCGGAAAAACAACATTTATTAAAAAAATGATCGAGGAAGTTTTTAAGGGCGAGAAGATCGTTCTGATTGAGAACGAATTTGGTGAAGTCGGCATTGACGGAGGATTTTTAAAGGATGCAGGAATTGAGATCACAGAGATGAATTCCGGATGCATCTGCTGTTCCTTAGTAGGCGATTTTGGTAAAAACTTACATGAAGTCATCGAGAAGTTCCATCCGGACCGTATTTTGATCGAGCCGTCCGGTGTTGGTAAATTATCCGATGTTATGAAATCTGTCATCGACGTGGAAAAAGACGAGGATGTCAAATTAAACGGACTGATCACGGTTGTAAATGCATTAAAGGCAAGCAAACAGATGAAAGCATTTGGTGAATTTTTCAACAACCAGATCGAATATGCGACAACGGTTGTTTTAAGCAGAAGCCAGAAGGCAACACCAGAGCAGTTAGAGCTGTGTGTAAAACAGATCCAGGCATTAAATCCGAAAGCTGCTGTTATCACAACTCCATGGGATGAGATCAAAGGCGAACAGATCTTAAAAGTAGTGGAGGGACAGGACTCTCTGGAAGTAAAACTTCTCGCAGAGCAGCATGCAAAAGAGGAAGCTTTAGAACATGAGCATGAGCATCATCATGACCACGACCACGAGGAGCATGACGAGAACTGCACCTGTGGCTGCCATGATCATGACCATGATCACGAAGAACATGAACATCACCATGACCATGATCACGACCACGATCATGAGGAGCATGACGAGAACTGCACCTGCGGCTGCCATGATCATGATCATCATCACCATCATCATGCAGATGAGGTATTTACAAGCTGGGGCAAGGAGACACCTCATAAGTTTACAAAAGAGCAGATTGAGGAAGTGTTAAAGACACTCTGCGAGACAGACGACTACGGCGAGATCCTTCGTGCAAAAGGTATGGTAGCCGATGTGAATGGTTCCTGGATCTACTTTGACATGGTTCCGGGTGAGTACGAGATCCGTGAGGGAGAGCCAGATTATACCGGAAGACTCTGTGTGATTGGTACACATATTGACGAACACAGATTAGAGGAACTGTTTGGAATCGCGTAAAAGCGGGAAAAAGTTACTCAGGAATGGAGATTAGTGTGAAAAATAAGATTTTTCACACGCAAGAATGGAGATTTATATGAACGAAATACCAGTATATTTATTTACCGGTTTTATGGACAGCGGCAAGACGACTCTGGTGAAGGAGACGTTATTTGATGATGGTTTCACTGAGGGTGGAAGAAGTGTTGTGATCTGCTGTGAGGACGGAGATGTCGAATATGACGAGGAGGAGTTAAAAAAAATCAACGCCAGACTTGTCATGGTAGAAAATGAAGAGGATTTTACCGAAGAGTTTTTAAACAAAGTGCAGGCGGAATATCTGCCGGAGCAGGTGTTTATCGAATACAATGGTACCTGGGGAATGGGAACACTGATGGATATGGAACTCCCGAAACACTGGGTGATCGTACAGCAGTTAGCGACTGTGGATGCGACAACGTTTGACATGTATCTTGCAAATATGCGTACCATGGTAATGGAGCAGTTATTTCAGGCAGATGTCGTGATCTTTAACCGCTGTGATGACAGCACGGACAAAGGCAAATGCCGCCGTAATGTCAAGGCACAGAACCGCAAGGCACAGCTCGTCTTCGAGCGTGAGGACGGCAGCTTGGATGAACGTCCGGAGGAACTTCCGTTTGATCTTTCTGCGGATGTGATCGAGATCACCGATGCAGACTATGCAATCTGGTACATGGACTGTATGGATAATCCGAAAAAATATGAGGGCAAAAAAGTATCTTTCCTGGCATTGGTATACAATCCGGAAAAACTTAAAAAAGGAGTGTTTGTGCCGGGACGTTTTGCGATGACATGCTGCATCGAGGATGTGACATTTATCGGATTTAAGTGTAAATATGCGGATGAGGACAAGATCCCGCACAAATCCTGGATCAATATCACTGCGGAAGTGCATGTGGAATTTGCGAGAGAGTATAAGGGAAAAGGACCGGTACTTTATCCGGTATCCATCGAACCGGCAGAAAAACCGGAAGATGAGCTGGTATATTTCTCGTAAACCGGATATGTTCTGCATGTGTAAGCTGGGAAGAATAATCGCTGCTGGTCACACTTGGAGATGTGAACAGCAACAAATAGATGCATAGGAAAAGGACAGAAGTTGGAAATCCGAAGATTCCAGTTTCTGTCCTTTTAAAATTTTTAGTAATCAGATATTATTTTTTGTGTTCTTGTTTTTCTTTGAGCCTATTCTTCCTTGATTCCATGTTCACGCATATACTCACCAATCTTTTTATCGGAACCTAAGATATGATTGATCAGCCAGCCGGACAAAAAATTGATCAGGTCAATCAGATATTCCTGCTGATTGTCATCCATTTCGTCCAAATCTGTTAAATCAACCTCAACAAGACGTTCCACGAAGGCAGTATGTGCACGTTTCTGAGCACTGATTTCCGGATAATGGATGCGTTCCATGAGATTTTCTTCATCACGGAAATGAAATTCTGTATAGTCTTTTAATTCTACAAGCAGGTGCATGATCTCATCATATTTGTCATGCAGAAGTTCTGCGTGAATCAGATCGTTGGTATCGTGAATGATCTCAAACAGCCGTCGGTGCTCAGTATCAATTAACTCAACGCCGGTTTTGTATTTTTCGCAAAATGCAAATGGATCTTCTTCATCAGCAGAAATAGAAGACATTTTTCCGATCATCGTATCACTGCTTAAGATATGCCGGTATAACCAGCGAGCCAGATAAGCCAGCAGGTCGTTTAGGGATTGCCTTGCTGCTTCCGGGGAAGAAGTATCCAGAGCAAAAGTGTTGATTTTTTTTGTAAATGCTTCATGTTCTTTTTTTTGGATCGGAAGCTCAGGATCATGAATATGCTCCATGTAAGCTTCCTCATGGGCGAAATGTGTTGCAGCGTAATTTTTCAATCCGGAAACCAGATTCTTGGAGATAACAGAGGTATCTGAACTTTCTTTTGAAAGGTCAATCGCTTCATTTATCATCTGAAATAACCGACGATGCTCATTATCAATCTCGTCAATTCCAATTAAATAGTCGTCTGTAAATTTATACATTATAAAATCCTCCCTTCCGTGGTAAATACCACTTTTCTTTTGAATAAAAATATGGATTTCCCAGCCCATAATTATATTTATGGAGTTATATGGGATAATACATCAACATTATAACATGAATCCGTGTGAGAAAAAAGTAAATAAAAAAGAAAATAAAAAATGTGTTGACAAAATCACTTTAATATATTAAAGTATACCCATAAAGAAAAACCGTTGAGAAAGAATAGTAAGCATTTTTTGATATTACAGAGAGCTGCAGGTGGTGGGATTGCAGTATGGATGGATTTGCTGAATGGACTTTTGAGGGCGGCCTGAACAGGATTTAGTAGGCGCCGCCGGGAACCGGACCCGTTACCCATCCGGCATGTATGGTTGTACATGAAGTGAGTGGACTTTTCAGTCAATATGAGTGGTACCGCGATAATAGATACTATTACCGTCTCAGGCAAGAACCTGAGGCGGTTTTTTAATGTAAAATTCATTTACATTGTAAACGAAAGTTTGCATGATGACGAATTCCACCTCTCGAAACGGCTTTTTCCAAATTTAAAATCTGGAGGGAACAAGTGCGAAAAATAGAATTTTTCGCACACAGGATTTGTGCTTATGCACAAACCTGTAATGCGCAGAGAACGGCGCAGAAAGGGGAAAGAAATGAAAAGAAAAATGATGGCAGCAGTATTAGTGATGGCAATGACAGCAGGTGTGCTTGGTGGATGTGGAAACAGCACGGGAAATAATGCGAAAACAGACACAAATGCACAGAATAATGCAAATACCGCAGAAATAAAAGAGAATGCCAATGCGGATGTGACAGAGATCGCCAATGCAGATGGCACGGTATATAAAGTTGGTATCGTCCAGTATGTAGATGATGCTTCCTTAAACCAGATCGAGAAGGCGATCGAGGCAGAGCTTGATGCAAAAGGTGCAGAACTTGGTGTGACATTCGATTATGCAGATTATACCTATAATGGTCAGGCAGATTCCTCTACCTTAAATCAGATCGCAACGGATCTGGTTGCAGAAAAAGTGGATGTGATCATCCCGATCGCAACACCGGCAGCCATGATCATGCAGAATGCGACAGAGGACAATCAGATCCCGGTTGTATTCTCCGCAGTATCAGATCCGGTCAGCGCAGGACTTGTCGCAGATTTAAATGCACCTGGTGCAAATATCACAGGTACATCCGATGCACTTGACACCATGGCTGTTATGAAACTGATCACGGCAGCCAACCCGGATGTAAAGAAAATCGGACTGTTATATGATAAGAGCCAGGATTCCTCAAAAGTGCCGGTTGCAGATGCAATCGCTTACTGTGAGGAAAACGGTATTGAATATATTGAAAAGACAGGAACCACCAATGCAGAGGTATCTGCAGCAGCAGATGCGCTTGTGGCAGAAGGGGTAGATGCAGTATTCACACCGACCGATAACACAATCATGACAGCCGAGCTTGCAATCTTTGAAAAGTTTGCAGATGCAAAGATCCCGCACTATACAGGAGCTGATTCCTTCGCGTTAAACGGAGCATTCTTAGGATATGGCGTCAATTATACAGAGCTTGGAACTGCAACGGCAGATATGGCAGCAGACATCCTTGTAAATGGTGCTGATCCTGCAGCAACAGCAGTCCGCACATTAGACAGTGGTATCGTGACTGTCAACACGGAGACAGCTGCAGCTGTTGGCATTGATGACAGTGTATTTAAAGATATGTGTGAGGAATTAAAAGAAGTTACAACCGCAGAAGAATTTGAATAAAAGCGGAATAGAAGAAAAACGGAACCGGAGGGGATTATGGGTTCGATCATTACACTTTCCATTGTACAGAGCGCATTAGAACTTGGATTTATCTATGCACTGGTTGCGCTTGCATTATTTGTATCATTTTCCATATTAGATATTGCGGATCTGTCAACAGACGGCTGCTTTACATTAGGCTGTGCAGTCTGTGCGACGGTGACGCTTGCCGGACATCCGGTGTTAGGACTGTTTGCGGCGGCGGCAGCAGGAGTTGTATCGGGATTCGTTACTGCATTTTTACAGACCAGAATGGGTATTCAGTCCATCTTAGCTGGAATCATCGTAAATACAGGATTATACACGATCAACATTGCGGTGATGGGTTTTGCATCCAATATCAATCTTTTTTCCTGTGACACGGTTTTTTCATGGGCGAAAGATCATATCGGGGGAACCTGGTATAAACTGATCGTTGCAGCTGTATTTGTTGTGATTGTCGGTGTGATACTGGCATGGTTTTTAAATACGAGACTGGGACTTTCCATCCGTGCGACCGGCGATAACCCGGATATGGTAAGGGCATCAAGTATCAATACCGGACTTATGATCACGATCGGACTTTGTGTTGCAAATGCCATGACCGGACTTTCCGGCGGACTGCTCGCACAGTATCAGAAATCCTGTGATATCAATCTTGGAACGGGAATGGTAACGATCGCACTTGCGAGTCTGATCATCGGGGAGTCGATCATCGGAAAAGGCGGTGTGTTAAAGCGTGTGATCGGCGTGGTATTAGGAAGCTGCCTGTACCGCTTTATCGTAGCGATTGCTTTAAGATTAAATGTTCCGGCAGAATGTTTAAAATTGGTATCATCACTTATCGTTGCATTTGCGATCGCACTGCCTTATCTGAAAAAGCAGGCAGCGTTTATGAAACAGCGCCGCCTTGCAAAGGCAGAAAACCAGTTATATATGGAACAGATCCAGAAACAGAACCAGAAGAAGGAGGAACCGTGATGTTAATTATGAAAAATGTCAGCAAGACCTTCAATCCGGGAACTGTCAATGAAAAATGCGCATTAAAAAATCTGAATCTGGAATTGAAGGATGGCGACTTTGCAACAATTATCGGAAGCAATGGAGCAGGTAAATCTACATTATTTAATGCAATCACCGGAGCATTTTTTATCGACCGGGGACTTATTGTGTTAGATGGGGAGGATATCACTTACCAGAAAGAACATGTGCGGAGCAAGGTGATTGGTCATTTGTTTCAGGATCCTTTAAAGGGAACCGCGCCGCATATGACGATCGAGGAAAATATGGCACTTGCCTATCTTCGCGCCAAAACCTCAAAAAATGCATATTTCAGCCGTATCAATGCGGCGGATAAAGCAAAATTCAGGGAGCACCTTGCACTGCTTGATATGGGGTTAGAGGATCGCATGAAGCAGCCGGTAGGACTCCTTTCCGGAGGACAGCGCCAGGCACTGACGCTTCTTATGGCGACGATGGTCACACCAAAGATCCTGCTGTTAGATGAGCATACGGCGGCATTGGATCCGGCAACCGCAAAAAAAGTGCTCGACCTGACCAGACAGATCGTTGCAGAGAGAAAGATCACCTGCCTTATGGTAACCCACAATATGCACCAGGCATTAGAACTTGGAAACCGTACCCTGATGATGGATTCCGGAAATATCATCTTAGATGTGAGCGGAGAAAAACGTGCTGGCATGACGGTGGAGGATCTGTTAGAGCAGTTTGCGGTCTGTGCCGGAAAGCGTTTGGACAATGACAGGATCCTGTTTTCGCAGGCGGAATGATGGTTAGTAAACGACAGGATCCTGTTTTCACAGGCAGAATAAGGGAAAAATAGGATTTTTTGCAGGATCTGGCAGTAATAATTTGAGAAAAAACAGAACTAATTGAGAAAAAATAGAGGAAAGCCGTTGAAATTTAACGTGTTTTCCTTTATTATGTTAAAGTATGAAAATAAATACTTTGACGGGCATGTTGATGTATATAAAAATGTTAGGAGGAGACCATGTATCCAATCGTAAGAAGAGAAAAACTGGCAGATAAGATTTATCTTATGGATGTCAAAGCACCTCGTGTGGCACAGTACTGTGAGCCGGGGCAGTTTGTAATTGTAAAGATTGATGAGGAGGGCGAGCGTATTCCGCTTACCATTTGTGATTATGACAGGGAAGCAGGTACGATCACGATCGTATTCCAGACTGTCGGAGCATCTACAGAGCGTATGGCATATTTACAGGAAGGAGATGCATTCCAGGATTTTGTAGGCCCACTTGGATGTGCGTCTGACCTGATTGACGAAGATATTGAAGAATTAAAGAAAAAGAAGATCCTTTTCGTTGCCGGAGGTGTTGGTACAGCACCGGTATATCCGCAGGTAAAATGGCTGCATGAGCACGGTGTGGACTGTGATGTGATCATGGGATCTAAGACAAAAGATCTGTTGATCTTAGTAGACCAGATGAAAGAAGTTGCGACAAATCTCTATGTGACGACCGATGATGGTTCTTATGGATTCCACGGTATGGGAACTAATCAGTTACAGGAACTCTGGGATGCAGGAAAACGCTATGATCACTGTGTAGCGATCGGACCGATGATCATGATGAAATTCGTATGTAAGCTGACAAAAGAGCTTGGAATCCCGACCGTTGTTTCCATGAACCCGATCATGGTAGACGGAACCGGAATGTGCGGTGCATGTCGTCTGATAGTAGGCGGGGAAGTAAAATTTGCCTGCGTGGACGGACCGGAGTTTGACGGGCATCAGGTTGATTTTGACCAGGCGATGAAACGTCAGGCACAGTACAAGACAGAAGAGGGAAGAGCGATGTTAAAGCTGCAGGAAGGTGATACACATCACGGCGGCTGTGGCAACTGTCAGTAGGGTTGAGCGTTTGAAAAGGAGATAGAGAGAATGGACGTATTAAATAGAGTACCGGTTCGCGAGCAGGAACCACAGGTTCGTGCGGCTAACTTTGAAGAGGTATGTTTAGGATATAACGAGGAAGAGGCAAAAGCTGAGGCAGCACGCTGCTTAAACTGTAAAAATGCGCAGTGTATGAAGGGCTGTCCGGTATCTATCAATATCCCGGCATTTATCGCACAGGTAAAGGAAGGAAACTTTGAGGAGGCATATCACATTATCAGCCAGTCTTCCGCACTTCCGGCAGTCTGCGGACGTGTCTGCCCACAGGAGAGCCAGTGTGAAGGAAAATGTATCCGCGGAATCAAGGGTGAACCGGTTGCAATCGGTAAATTAGAGCGTTTTGTTGCCGACTGGGCAAGAGAAAATGGTATTAAACCGAAAAAAGCAGAGAAATTAAACGGACATAAGGTTGCAGTCATCGGTTCCGGCCCTGCAGGTTTAACCTGTGCCGGAGATCTGGCAAAACTTGGCTATGATGTGACAATCTTTGAGGCACTTCATGAGGCAGGCGGTGTACTGATTTACGGTATCCCGGAGTTCCGTCTTCCGAAACAGAAGGTTGTTGCTGCTGAGGTGGAAAATGTAAAAGCACTCGGTGTTAAGATCGAGACAAACGTTGTTATCGGAAAATCTGTTACAATCGATGAATTAATGGAAAACGAGGGATTTGAGGCCGTATTTATCGGTTCCGGTGCTGGACTTCCAAGATTTATGGGTATTCCTGGCGAGCAGGCAATGGGTGTATTTTCTGCAAATGAGTTCCTGACCAGAAACAACCTGATGAAGGCATTTAAAGATGAGTATGATACACCGATCAAAGCAGGCAAGAAAGTTATCGTTGTCGGCGGCGGTAACGTTGCTATGGATGCTGCGAGAACTGCAAAGAGACTTGGCGCGGAGGTACATATCGTATACCGCCGTGGCGAGGAAGAGCTTCCGGCGCGTGTGGAGGAAGTACATCATGCAAAAGAAGAGGGCGTGATCTTTGATCTGCTCCAGAACCCGACAGAAATTCTTGTAGATGAGAATGGCTGGGTAAAAGGCGCGAAAGTCATTAAGATGGAACTCGGTGAACCGGATGCATCCGGAAGAAGAAGCCCGGTAGAGATTCCGGGATCTGAGTATGAGATCGAGGCAGATACCGTGATCATGTCACTTGGAACTTCACCGAACCCGCTGATCTCTTCCACTACAAAGGGACTTGAGATCAACCGCAGAAAATGTATCATCGCAGAGGAAGAAAACGGTGCTACCTCAAAAGCCGGTGTATTTGCCGGTGGTGATGCCGTAACCGGAGCTGCAACTGTAATTCTTGCCATGGGTGCAGGAAAAGCTGCCGCAAAGGGAATCGATGAATATCTGAGCAATAAATAATAGACCAGTGATGGTAAAAATGCCGGAGTCAGTGGAAACTGCTGATGTCCGGCATTTTTTCTTAAAAACTTTTTTTATAAAAATTTCTTAACACATCTAAAATATTCCTTAAATCTTATCCAAAACCTACTTTTTTTCAAAAATATTGGTTATACTTGTAAGCAAACTTATGATGAATTGTAAATGAGTCAGAGTGACAGTGATGAATACTAAGAGGTATAGCTATATGGAGGAAAATGTGAACCAGACAGAGAAAGAAATGGCAGAAAACGAAAAACAGAATCAGACGGGAAAAGAAGTGGCAGAAAATGCAGACCGGGAACAGACAGAAACGATCCGGGGACTGACCGCACAGCAGGTGGCAGAGCGGAAAGAAAAGGGTCTCTGGAATAAAAAAGCGGAGTCGGCGACAAAGACGACGAAAGAGATCGTAAAATCAAACGTATTTACATATTTTAACCTGATATTTTTAGTGATCGCGTTATTGTTAATCGGCGTTGGTGCTTTCCGTGACCTGACTTTTCTTCCGATCATCATTGCAAATACATTGATCGGTATTGTGCAGGAAATCCGTTCTAAAAAAGTACTGGATGATCTTTCTATTTTAAACAGTCCTAAAACAAGGGTGATCCGGGATGGCAGTAAAAAGGAGATTCCCGCGGATGAACTGGTACTGGATGATATTGTGGAGCTTTCTGCGGGTGGACAGATACCAGCGGATGCGGTTGTGTTAAACGGACAGTTAAATGTCAATGAATCACTTCTTACCGGTGAGTCAGATGAGATCGTAAAGAAAAGCGGGGACGAACTTCTGTCTGGCAGTTTTGTGGTGTCAGGAAGCTGTCTTGCACGACTGACAAAGGTTGGAGAAGAGTCTTACATATCGAAATTGACCCATCGGGCAACCCAGACAAAAGAAGGGGAACAGTCAGAGATGATCCGTTCTTTAAACCGTCTGGTACAGGCAGTTGGTATTGTAATCATTCCGATCGGTGTGGTTCTTTTTGTGCAGCAGTTTGTGTATGCAGGTACTCCTTTGCGGGACAGTGTAACAAGCATGGTGGCTGCGATCCTTGGTATGATACCGGAGGGACTTTATCTGTTAGCAAGCGTTGCTATGGCGGTAAGTGCCATGCGTCTGGCAAAACAGCAGGTTTTAATCCACGACATGAAATGTATTGAGACGCTAGCGAGAGTGGATGTACTCTGTGTGGACAAGACGGGAACGATCACAGTTCCTGACATGGAGGTAGATACTTTTGTTCTCACAGAAGATCTGATGAAAACGGTTCCGGATGGAGATGATGGTACCAGGGTTTATGTCGATGCAGGAGACAGGGAAGAACAGGAACAGAAATATCGACAGGTCAGAGAAAAAATCGCTGAATTTGCTGTAAACATGAATGCAGATAATGCAACGATGGAGGCGGTCAAAGCATACTTTAAGACAGGGAATACCGTGAATATAAAAAAAGCAGACAAAGTGTTTGCATTTTCATCCAAAACAAAGTACAGCGGAATCATTTCAGAGGGAAAAAGTTATGTGATCGGGGCACCTGAATTTGTGCTTCGGGAGGATTATGCAGAGTACAAAGACCGAATAGAAGCGTATAGTGAGAAAGGGTATCGTGTCCTTGTGTATGGCAGATATGAGGGAATTTTAGACGGACAGCAGCTTACGGAAAAAGTATTGCCGATCGCGTTTATCATGCTGACAAATGCGATCCGGGAAGGAGCAAAGGAAACCTTTTCCTATTTTACAGAGCGTGGTGTGGAGATCAAGGTTATCTCCGGGGATAACCCTAAGACTGTTGCTGAAATTGCGGAAAAAGCGGGAATCTGTGGCTCAGATAACTATGTGGATGCATCCACGTTGACAACAGATGAGAGTATCGCACAGGCTGTAGCAAAATATCAGATTTTTGGCAGGGTGACACCTGATCAGAAGTTAAAGTTTGTGGAAGCGCTGAAAGCACAGGGAAGAACGGTTGCCATGACGGGTGACGGTGTCAATGATGTGCTGGCATTAAAAGATGCGGACTGCAGTATCGCAATGGCATCGGGAAGCGAGGCAGCATCGCAGGTGGCACAGCTTGTTCTTTTGGACAATGATTTTTCAAGGATGCCGTCGGTGGTGATGGAAGGGCGTAGAGTGGTAAACAATATCCAGCGCTCGGCAAGCTTATATCTGGTCAAAAATATTTTTTCCATGCTGCTTGCAGTATTTTCCATGATCTCTATGATCAATTATCCACTGGAACCGTCACAGATTTCATTGATCAGTATGTTTACGATTGGAATTCCGTCTTTTGTGCTTGCATTAGAGCCAAACAAAGACCGCATACAGGGACATTTTATGACAAATGTGTTGTTGAAGGCATTGCCTGCCGGACTTACCGATTTTTTTGCTGTCAGCAGTCTGGTATTGTTTTGTCAGGTATTTGGTGTGAACGAAGAGGACATTTCGACATCCTGTACGATACTTGTTGCTATTGTTGGATTTATGATCTTATATCAGATCGCAAAACCGATGACGGCCGGACACCGGGTACTGATGGTTGGAATGGTCGCCGGCTGGCTGTTCTGCATGATATTTGTCAGCCACTTATTTGCAATCAGGGATATCTCAGGGCAGTGTATGATGCTGACTGCGGTATTTACGGTTGCAGCGGAGTCCATTCTGCGGTATCTGTCGAAATTTGTGGAGTGGATGCGGGAAAGTCTTTTAGTGTTAAAAAAGAAAATACATCAGGCAACAGCATGAAAGAGGACAGGTATTCGGTAAGGATAAAAACCGGATAAAAAACAGCCGCTCCGTTTTTAAAGCAGAGCGGCTGTTTAGCAATCAATTTTTGTGAAAATGAAATGTTGTAGTTATTCCAGATTAAGGTGTTTTTTGATGATAACCATGCACACGATATAGAAAACAACACATTCGATGATCGAAAAGAGCGATCCGGAAAACAGCATAGAGGAAACAGTTGTGCTGAATGTAACGTTTTCAGTGGCATTATAAGTTACAACATTGACGTTGTTCATGACACCAAAATATCCGGTAAGTACCAGGATGATCGAGGATACAATCTGACCTGACATGTAAAAGACGATTCCGGCACCGATGGAAGCTCCTACTTTATGTTTTGTAAAGAGCTGACCGATAGAACCGCTTGCAAATACCATCAAAAGGTACTGTAGGCAGGATAAGATCATGGCAAAAATCATATAAATGCTAAACGTATGGAGAGACATGCCAAACAGATTCTGGAAATCTACCATGAGCATATCAAAATCTGCATCAAAGGAAAATCCTCTGTTTGCCGCACAGCCCAGGGCGAAGATCGATACAAACATAATGATCAGGGAGAGCATCAGCCAGCATAGGGAAACGAGCAGTTTTACATTAAAAATTGACATCTGGCCAACCGGCAGTGTGTGTGTCAGGTATCCCTGATCAGAATACATTGTCTTATAAAAATGTACACACATATATACATAGCTTACCACGAAAAGTGCAAATACGCCGAGTACATAAAATACCATAGCTGCTGTAAAGAAGATCTCCTGTAACTGGTTTTCTGTGCCGGCAGGATCACTGTCACCGTACATGGCAATACAGCCAAGGATGGTAACAAACGCCATAACGCCATAGATGATGAACATTAACTTGTATGTGTTTTTAAATTCGTATTTAAATAATTTTCCTAACATCTGAATACCTCCCGGAACAGTGCATCGACGGATTTCCCCTCCTCGGCGCGGATATCGTCCACAGAGGATGAGAGACGGATCTGTCCGTTCTGAATAAAAATAACCTGGTCTAAAATGTTTTCGATATCTGCAATCAGGTGCGTTGAAATCAGGATGGAAGCGGACGGATCGTAATTGGTTAAGATCACGTCTAAAATGTAATCTCTCGCAGCGGGATCGACACCTGCGATCGGCTCATCTAAAATATATAATTCTGCTTTGCGGCTCATGACGAGGATAAGCTGCACTTTTTCTTTCGTTCCCTTTGACATGCTTTTTAGAGAATCATTTGGATTGATATTTAGTTTTTGTAGCATATCATAGGCGCGTTCGCTGTCGAAATCTTCATAAAAGTCCTGAAAGAAGGCGATGATCTCTTTCACACGCTGGTTCATATTCAGATAACTATGATCCGGCAGATAGGAAATGTGGCGTTTGCTCTCGACACCGATCGGATTTTCTTTGTAATAAAGGGTGCCGGAGGTCGGGGTTAAAAGTCCGTTGATCATTTTGATCAGTGTTGTCTTTCCGCTGCCGTTTGGACCGAGCAGACCAATGATATGTCCGCTCTCAATCGAAAGATCAATGTGGTCGATCGCTGTTTTTCCACTGAAACTTTTGGTGAGATCTTTGCATTCAAGTAATGTGCCCATCATTTTTCTCCTTTCATGGTCTGACCGATCATAGCCAGAATCTCATTTTCCTGAAAGCCGAGCTGCTGCATAAATGAGAGCAGTTCTGTAATTTTATCTTTTGCAAGTGTTGATTTTAATTCATCGATCATGGAAGTGTCCTCCGTAATAAATCGTCCGGTTGTCCGCTGTGAGAAAACAAGACCGGTTCGTTCAAGTTCTGTGAAAGCTTTCTGCATCGTGTTTGGATTTACCGCTGCCTCGGCGGCAAGGTCACGGACAGAAGGCAGTTTGTCTCCGGGTTTATATTTGCCCGAAATGATATCCATTTCGATCCGTTCGACGATCTGTATAAAAATAGGACGGTCGGAATTAAGGTTCCATGCCATTGTATCACCTCGTTTCTTTGTACTAGTGAAATAATACAATAATACAAGAAAAGTGTCAAGAGATTTTTTTGTAAAGTATTCTGATTTTATGACGATATAAATTACATAACAGGAGAAAGCTAAGGATGGCGTCTGATTTTCAAGGAATGAAATACCCGGAAAAACAGGCGCCATTTTGTTATATGGATGAAAAATCAGCTGTATAACGGGAAGAACTTAACTGTTGTCATAAAATGAGTTGTGAAATGGGGAAAATGAGTATGAGAGTTGGGAACAGACTAAACAGCACCATTGTGCGTGCGCGGATGAAACGTATTGCAAAGACGAAGACATTTACGACAAAACGGCAGAGAACACAAAAGAGCACTTCCGGGAGTTCCGGACAGTCGATCAGTCAGCTTCTTTCAAAATTAAATGCAAACAGTGGAAAGACGTCATCTGCGGAGCAGTTACTTGCAAACCGGACGCAGACGCTTTTGTACAGTGGTATGGAGACGGCTGCGGAACGTGTGGAAAAACGGTTGGGAAAGTTTTTAAAAACGGATGGTACTTCCGTATTTGACGAGGAAGATGAGACAAAGCTGAAGGAAAATGTGGCGGATAATATAGAGTCGTTTGTGAATGACTATAATTATCTGATGAAGCGTCTCGCACAGTCCGGCGATATTGTTGATTCAAATTATGCCAAAAAACTGAAAAATTATGCAAATGCGGAAAACAAGGAACTCCGTGAGATCGGAATTACGATAAAAGGTGACGGGACATTAGAACTGGACGAAAACAAATTAAAGGCAGCCGATATCAGCCAGGTAAAGAAACTGTTTACCGGTGAAGATGGATTTGCCAAAAAGGTGTCGAATCTGTCAGGCCAGATCGGCAAATATGCAAAAGAAAAGGTGACGGAACTCGAGAAATCAAGTGCGCAGGCGAGCAGTAATTATAACCGTTATGCACGCTACGTGAATAATTCACAGAGTTATAACAGCAGTTATTATAACAATAGCTATTATAACAGTAAGGCATAATGACAGATCAGTTTTACGGTGAAGAATCGATCAAAATAAAGCAGACGGCAAAGACAGGCTGGGTACAGTCCGAATTCAGAAAACAGGAAAAATACCGTAGAAATTATTATGGAACGATCTTCCTTGAAATCCTCTTAGACAAAATGCAGCGGAAAGAGGATGTCCTCTACATTGAGTCAGTCAGGGCGCCGCGGGTTGTGCGGGTGAAGCGGAGAAAAAAAGAGCCGGATCCGAAAAATTGCAACGTGATGGAAAAGCAAAATGAACCTGTCGCAAAAACCTGTGATGAGCATAGGCCAAAAGAACCGGCGGTATCCGGGGGGCGGTCTGTGCAGTCCGTACAGAATGTGCAGGATATGCAGGTCATGCCGGAAATAAGACTGTCCAATGAACCGGCGGAGCGGCTACAGAAGGGGCGTTCGGGACTTGGGATAAATGTTGAAATGCCGCCTGAAAGTCGGAACGTGGGCAATAGTCAGGGTGGAAACCAATATTCTATGGAGCATTCTATGAGATCTTCCATGGAAGTCGTCAAAGAATATTCCATGAATGTTTCAAAAACCGGGATGGCTTCGATTTCTGGAGAAACGATCCTTGTGTGGGCGTCGGGAGATATTTTAGAACTGTCTGTGATGTCGGAGCTGCCGGAAATATCGGGAAATTATAATGCACGGGCGTGCATGGTGTAATGTTGCCGGTCACACAACAGGTGTGTACAGCAGTGTAAAAAAGAGGCGGTGTTCAAGTCGGACACTGTCTTTCTTTAAAAATCGGACTTTTTTTTTGTGCAGACTGCACAAGAAATTTCAAATCAGTTGCATACGAAGAATGACGTATGCTAAGATAAATCAAAGCATATTTCTACCATGTGAACAGCGTTATTCAGACAGTTGCATTTGCTTTACATGACCATAAGGATGACACATCCGTCTACATTTCAAAAAACATTTCAGAAATCTATGCTTTTTATTCACAAAAATGAAAAGCAGGAGATCTGGATGAGCCTCCTGCACATAGGAGGAACTGAATATGAAGAAGGGTACACAGGTATCAGAAAAGATACCAACAGCCAACCGTCAGTACAAAGACACCGTATTCCGCATGCTGTTTTCAGAGAAAGAGAATCTCTTATCTTTGTACAATGCAGTAACCGGGAATGCTTATCAGAACGCAGATGATCTGAAAATCGTCACGCTGGAAAATGCAATCTACATGGGGATGAAAAACGACCTGGCATTTATGTTAGAGACGAATATTTATCTCTACGAGCACCAGTCCACGTTAAATCCCAACATACCGCTGCGGGATCTGATTTACATAGGAATCGAATATCAGCAGTATGTTGATGATAAGTCCTTGTATTCGTCCCGCCTGCAGAAGATACCGGCACCGAAATTTATGGTATTTTATAATGGAACGGATGCAGTGGATGACCGGGTGGAACTTCGACTGTCAAACGCTTATGAGCATCTGGCTGGTGAGCCGGACCTGGAGTTAAAAGTCCTGATGTTAAACGTCAATGAAGGACATAACAAAGAGCTGATGGAGCAGTGTCAGACATTGAAGGAATATGCCATTTATGTAGCGAGAGTCCGCAAATATACATCAGAAATGAACTTAAACGATGCAGTTGCACGGGCAATCGATGAATGTATCAAAGAAGGAATTTTGGTGGAATTTCTTCGGAAGAATCGTTCGGAGGTAAAGATGGTGAGTATTTTGGAATATGATAAAGAGTGGGAAGAGAAGAAACTCCGAAAGGCAGAGTATGAGGCTGGTAAAAACGATGTTATTCGAAATATGTACAGGTTGGGTTATTCTAAAGAAAAGATTGCCGAAGCTGTTGATAAAACTACAGAAGAAGTGGAAAAAGTATGTAAGGAATAATCGGATATGATATGGGATTTGGAAAATAAATTTGTGAGTATATTAGAGTATGATAAAGAGTGGGAAGAGAAGAAACTCCGAAAGGCAGAGTATGAGGCTGGTAAAGAAGATGGCAAAAGCGAAGGAATCGAGATCGGCAGAGATAAAACCATGGCAGAAATTATCTGTAATATGATTAAGTCCGGCTTCACAATAAAAAAAATTGCAGAAGTAACTGGAAAAAAGGCGGAGCAGATCCAGACTATATTAAATCAACAAGCACCGTAATCGTGAAACAGGAGAAAATCTTTTAAGTGAAGATTTTCTCCTGTTTTTTCAATGATATACTTATTCGTTTTCATCAGCAAGTGCCTGAACCAGAGTCTGTACCTTAGGAGAGAGTCGTCTGTAATATTCTAAGACACGCTGTTCACTCTGTGTAATAGAATCTTTCGGATATACTTCATACCGGAATGGAACGTCGGTATAGCCGATCAGATAATCAACGGAAGTATCAAAAAAATCTGCCATGTGAAGAATCACATCAAGATCCGGTTCTGCAAGTGCGTGTTCATATTTAAAGATTGTCTGCTGCGTGACATGAAATACGTCTGCGACAGCCTGCTGGCTCATGTGTTTTGCTTCCCTTAGTTCTTTTAATCGTATCATGTAAAAATCTCCTTATTACTCTACTTTATCAATAAAAAATGTAACTATATAAAACACACAGGTTGTATTGATAACATCCAGAAAGTGTTATATAATAATAAAAAAGTATGAACAGCAGAGGAAACAGATATGCGAAAGGAGAAAGTTATGAAAAAACGAATGATAGCATGGCTGCTTTGTGCCTGTATGACATTTACAGCGGCACCGGAAATGCTGCTTGCAGATGTAGCGGCGAAAGGTCAGCAGACACAGGAAGAAAACAGCCCGAGTGAAAATAATTCCGTCAAAATCCAGACTGGAGATCAGGAGAATGAGAGTGATCAGGAAGATGAAAAATCAGCTGGGTCAGAACACATTGAGACGGAAACAGGCAGGTCAGAGGAAAAAACGCAGAATTCTGAGAGGCTGACGGAAGAAAAAGAGGAATGGGAAAATCAGGAACAGACAGAGATTACGGAAGAGACGGAAATAGCTGAATCGGAGCAAACCGAAGAGTCAGTTGAAACGGAGTTGACCGAAGAGACCGAGGGGATCGAGGAATCTGAGGTGTCGGAGGAAACTGAGGTTGTTACGGAAGAGACAGAAAGCATTGAACTCACCGCAGAAGAACAGGAGCAGATCGAGCAGGAAATCATTGATGAAATATCAGTTTTTTCTGCATCCAGTTCTTACAATATTACAGAAGAGCAGCTTTATATGTTAGCGCCGTCCTATCTGAACAATAAAGCGTATGATGATATTATTGCAAAATGTGGGGATATGTCTTTAGATGCGATCAACAGTGTCTCGGCAACAGATGAAACGGTTGCGTCCTTTATGTACAGCATAAAGACCGGAAGCAGTGTTTTGTGGAAGGAATTCTGGTCAAAATGCAATCTTGGCGATAATACCTATGAAAGTTTTGAAAAACAGGCGGCAAGAGAGGTTGTATATGAGTATCTGCAGGCAAATCAGGATCTTACCAAAACAGCGGGAAAGGTAGAGGAAAACTTAAAGGTTGTCAATAAAGTATACGATTTTTTGAAAGATAAGGATAAAGAGGCATACCGGAAAACTCTGGTAGAGAATAATAAAAACAAATTAATGTCAGATGAAAAAATCGGGGAAATGGTGGACGGTCTATATGAAAATATGGATCTGTTCATGAAATTCACAAATGATACAAATGAAATTTTCCTGATGGTCAGCGGTATGATCGAAATACAGGAGATCGAAGTTCAGGCTATCGACGATCTCATGATCATTCATGAACATGTCAAAGATCCGTCTATTTATAATGAACTGATTGCATTGCGCAATGAGATTGTGGAAAACCCGGCGCAGTATATTGTAGATCATTATCTGTCAGATAAAGTACTCAGTGCCCTGCAGAAAGAGGCAAAAAAAGCAGCCGGAAGCATTGTTTCAGGCATGTTTGATTACAGCAGCCTGCCGTGGGGAATCGTGAATAAAGCAGCAGGGATGATTGCATCTGTGTATGAACGTTACAACCCATCTGTTTCGGATATCGTCTATTCATCATTGTTATATCAGTACTGGATGGATTCAAACCGGGCAGTCGCACATTACCAGCATTTGTTTTACACTGGAAAAGGAACAACAGATGATATGCGTTATCTTGAAGCAGCAGTTAATTTTAATGCTGCATGCACGAAAATGCTGCTTTCAAAATCGAAAAATCTGGTAAAAAGCAGGGATAAAAGATTATATTCGAAGATGGACTGCTGGGAAAGCAGCATGGGTTCGGAAGTAAATTATGAACTTTACATTAACAGCTGTCTTTCCAATGCAACAAAGGCAGTGAATGATGGCACATTAACGATCAGGGACGATTCTGCAACGATCAGGGATAATCATGGAAATGTCATTGACGAAAATTATGACAGTACAGCCAGTATCAAAGCAAAATTTGCAGCCATTCAGAGCCAGTACAAACCGAATGCAGGTCAGACCTGGAACGGCGACTGGGGTGGAGCAATCCAGTGTTTTGGATTTGCAAGAATGATATTTTATCAGTTGTTCGGCTGTAATATGCCAAACCGTTATTATGGAAACGCAAAGTATAAATACCAGAGTGAAGAAAATGTAGATCTGGTGGGACAGATTTCGGGAAGCAGTGTGACAACAGACAGTGTAAAAAATCTGTTACAGCAGGGAAAACTTGGCGATATCATACAGGCATGTGGCAGTGGTAACGGCGGACAGCATACGATGGTGTTTGTCAGTGCGGATGATAACGGTGTCACAGTATATGACTGTAATGCAAGGTTAAGTGCCTCAGAACCGGCATGTGTGATCCATCAGTGGACGATAAAGTGGAGCACCTGGGCGTCATATTATGGCAGCGGCGACAGTTCCAGTGAAAATGGAATTTCCCTGTATCGTGCATCTAACTATGCACAGATTTATGGTGACGGGGATGGAATGTTTTATGATGATTCCGTTAATTTCGTCATTGAAAATGGTGTGCTGAAAAAATATAACGGCTGGCAGACGTTTGTGGAGATACCGGATACAGTAACGGCAATCGGGGATGAAGCGTTTAAAAATAATACAAGTATGGTATCGGTCAGCATACCGGATAGTGTAAAAAGTATTGGAGACAGTGCGTTTTACGGATGTACGTCACTGCTTGGTGTTGTGATACCGGACAGTGTAGAAAAGATTGCAAGTTATGCATTTCAGAAGTGCAGCAAGCTGGCGAGTGTGTATTTACCGGTGAATGAGAAATTTACAGTGATTAGGCAATTGATGTTTCATTCATGTACTTCATTGAAAAAAATAGTAATACCGGATAATGTAACCGATATTGAAGGAAATGCGTTTGCAGAATGTACAGAATTGTCAAGTGTAACATTATCAAAGAATTTAAAAACGATGAGGTGGGAGGTATTTCGAAATGATAATAAGTTAACGGAAATAGAGATACCAAAAAGTTTGGAAGAATGTCGGTATGGTGTGAATAGTGCAAGCATTGATGGAGGAGCATTTGAAGGCTGTGCAAATTTAAAAACAGTAACATTTGAAGAAGGAACAACCGAGATAGCCGAAGGATTATTTGCAGGCTGTACAGGAATCGAACAGATAACAATACCAGATACAGTAACAGTAATTGAGAGTGGGGCATTTGGAGGATGTATTAATCTGACGGGAATACAAATACCAGATAGTGTAACAGAAATTCAAGGGCATGCATTTGGATATTGTAGCTCGTTAAAAACGGTAAAATTATCGGAGAATCTGGAAGGTATTGGATTATATGCATTTGAAAACTGTAATGTTTTAAAGAGCATAGAAATACCAGATAGTGTGACAGCCATTGATGGAAATGCATTTGCAGAATGTACAGAATTGTCAAGTGTAACATTATCAAAGAATTTAAAAACGATGAGGTGGAAGGTATTTCGAAATGATAATAAGTTAACGGAAATAGAGATACCAAAAAGTTTGGAAGAATGTCGGTATAGTGTGAATAGTGCAAGCATTGATGGAGGACCTTTTGAAGGCTGTGCAAATTTAAAAACAATTACGTTTGAGGAAGGAACGACTGAGATAGCGGAAGGATTATTTGCAGGGTGTACGGGAATTGAGCAGATAAAAATTCCAAATACGGTAACAGTGATCGAGAGTGGAGCATTTGGCGGATGTATCAATCTGAAAGAGATTGATGTTCCAAATAGCGTAACAGAAATTCAACGATCCGCATTTGAATATTGTAGTTCGCTAAGAACAGCAAAATTATCGGAAAATTTAAAGAGTATTGGCATGTACTCGTTTAATAATTGCACCAGCCTGACAGAAGTGCACCTTTCAGATATCTTAAAAGAAATACCAGCAAGCACATTTTCCGGCTGCAAGAAGTTAACCACCATCAACTTCCCATCCACCCTGACCACAATCGGAGATTCTGCCTTTTACGGCTGTGAATCCCTGCCGGAAGCCATCCTTCCATCCGGGGTAGAAAAAATAGAAAGTAATGCATTCAAAAACTGTAAATCCTTGAAAAAAGCGGTGGTACCGGACACGGTATCATCCATCGGAAGTTCTGCCTTTTACGGCTGCGAAGCCTTGACCGATATCACGCTAGGCAGCAAATTAAAGAAGATTGATAGCCAGACCTTTTACGGCTGCACAGCCCTGCCATCTATTGTGATCCCTTACAACGTGACCACGATCGGCGACAGTGCCTTTGTCAACTGTACGAAACTGACACAGATTACAGTTCCGCGCAATACGACTTCGATTGAGTCAAACGCATTTTCCTATCCGAGGAAAATGACGATGTACGGTCCTTCCGGTTGTTATGCCCAGACTTATGCAAACGGAAAAGGCATCAAATACGTTGCGCAGGATATACATGCTACATCGATCCGTCTGGATATCACGAACAAGACGGCAGAATATTATGATGAGTTCCAGCTTACAGCCACGATCGCACCCCAGAATTTTACGGATGCAGTGACATGGACAAGCTCAAACGAAGATGTAGCAACGGTTTCCGATACCGGATATGTGGAGGTTTGCGGTGTCGGAACAGCGGTGATCACGGTAACAGCGGGAAATGTAAAGGCGGCTTGCACAGTGACCGTACCGCAGCTCATAGACTGGATCGAATTTGACGAAGATGAGATCGAATTAAAATCCGGCGAAACTTACCAGTTAAGACCGGACATTTCACCATCCAATGCTACAAATAAAAAATTGAAATACACTTCCTCGGACACAAAAGTGGCAGAAGTTTCTGCAAGCGGGCTTGTCACTGCAAAATCAGAGGGCGAGGCGAGAATCCGGGCTGCAGCAACGGACGGCAGTGATGAATACGCTGTCTGCTATGTGACGGTCACCGGAAAGGCGAAAGTAACCGGAATAACGCTGAACCAGACATCAGCCACGCTTGGCAGAGGAAAGAAACTGGCATTGAAAACAGCCATTTCGCCGTCCTATGCGTCAAACAAAAAGGTTGTCTGGAAATCTGCCAATACGAAGGTTGCCACGGTGGATGGCAGTGGAAATGTAACTGCAAAAGCGCCGGGCAGAACGAAGATCACGGTGACCTCGGCGGAAAACAGCAGTTATCAGGCATCCTGTACGGTCACGGTGCCGTATAACATCACCTACAAATTGAATAAAGGTAAAAACAATGCTTCCAATCCGTCAACCTATTATGGAAAGAAAATAACACTGAAAAACCCATCCCGCAAAGGATATACATTTGCAGGTTGGTATACCGATGCAAAATTTAAAAAGAAGATCAAAACCATAGAAAGCAGCGCAAAATGTGATTATACATTGTATGCAAAGTGGACGAAAGTAAACGTGGCGAAGGTTTCCATTACATCCGCAAAAAACAGCAAGAGTAAACAGATCTTACTGAAATATAAGAAAATATCCGGCATAAAAGGCTACGAGATTTCTTACAGTACGGATAAAAAATTCAAAAAAGCGGTGACCAGGAAAAACACGACAAAAACATCATATACCATCAGCAAACTGAAAAAGGGAAAGACCTACTATGTGCGTATCCGGGCTTACAAAGTGGATTCCACAGGCAAAAAAGTGTATGGAAAATATACGTCCGTGAAAAAAGTTAAGGTCAGCAAATAAAAAATAATGTGTGTAGCGGTCAGAAGAGATGACAGGGAAAGCAGTGTCGGGATTGATATTCAGTCCGGGCACTGTCTTTCGTTAAAAATGAACCTTCTTTTTTGTGCAGACTGCACAAGAAATTTCAAATCAGTTGCATACGAAGAATGACGTGTGCTAAGATAAATCAAAGCATATTTCTACCATGTGAACAGCGTTATTCAGACAGTTGCATTTGCTTCACATGACCATAAGGATGACACATCCGTCTACATTTCAAAAAACATTTCAGAAATCTATGCTTTTTATTCACAAAAAT